>Ga0129342_1000292_pt1 | contig 20116 bp, 9 predicted proteins | sample CPBDNA_5_FD_94426 | JGI IMG/M metagenome (GOLD analysis project Ga0129342, IMG submission 94426) | Freshwater to marine salinity gradient microbial communities from Chesapeake Bay, USA - CPBay_Sum_15_0.2_DNA | ecosystem: Environmental > Aquatic > Marine > Coastal | place: USA: Chesapeake Bay...
GAATAATATCCGATATTAGGTAAACACCCGAATTCATTTCCAAAGACTAAACTAACATTCTGTGACGTGGTATTACAATTCTGATTTGGACCTTGTATTTTTTGATAATAATTACAATGTAATGAATCTGTAAATCCGGCACCTTTAGTAAATCTATATGTTATATACATAAATTGAGTATCACCTGTTAAAACACCTTGTTCTGACCCATTTGGTGTGACAAGTGCGACTCTGGGAGCGGGAAGTGTCCAATTCCTATTTGATTTATAAGACATTGCCGCTATTATCTCCTCATCATCTATTACTATTGTATGTAAATCAGGGAAAACTTTACCAACTCGATTAGGGTATCCGTCAACATTTGGGTTATTATCCCATAAATGATAATATCTATGACCAGGATTATTCATATCATTATTGAGATTTGAAGTTAAATAATGTTCTTCAAATAGATTTAATTCATCAAAGCCTTCGGGGTCAACATAAAACGTCTGTCCGCTACAACAACCATATGATGATTTATGCCACTGTAATGTTGGTAGATGAACTCTAAAGTTTCTAGCCATACCAACCGTGTTAGTTACATTTTCAGGATCAAAAGGTTGTAGTGCAAATTTTTCACCATATACAAAATCTATGGTATTATTTGTATAATGTATAATAGCAATGGTCTTTTGTTCGGAACCATTAACTGTGATTTTATCACCTAACGAATTATAATAATATACCGAATCACTATCTGTCTGTCCTGTACTATTACCATACCCAAAATATTCTTTACTACCCAAATAACCTGTAGAACCGAAATTTTCATACCCTTGATAAACGGAACCGTTAATTCCTGCCGGAGATTCGCTCCAAGGTATGTTCATATTCCATATATTAACGTTAAATAAATCAACATCACATACTGACTGAAAATTTAAAACATCTTGATTCCAATGTGGTTCAGGTGTTTGACTATCATATATTACAGTCATGCCTGATGGGTAAACCAAAGCTCTAGCATTTCCGTTTATTGACAATGTTGCAAAATTAGGTAGATAACGATCTAAAGTTAATGTTAATCCTGTAAATGAAACGATTCGGTATGTTAATATAGGATAACAACTTTGTATTGATAGGAAACAACCTCTGTCTGTTGGGGGGATTGGCGGGCAAGGATCGTATGTAGAATATGGAGAAGTACAAGTTCCCGCACTTGTTGTATAATCACAATCGCAATTTGTATTTCCGTTTTGATCAAAAAATAAAGTTATAAAATCACCAGCGGAAAATGATAATGTAGTTGCGGTATTACAAATATCTTCAATTAATGTTATTTGGTTATTACTATTACCGAGTGAACTCATATCAACATAATAATTTGAGGTTTTTACGTATTCACTTCCAGTTTTTGCACTCCAAGTTGTGGGTAGTGTGCTAGTATCAGCACTGAAAAACCCTCTCATAGGTGCAACATTAAAGACGTTACTAACAATAGAATCCATAAATGGGATTCCATATGTATTACCTTCATTTCCATCAACGTAATATGGGTATTTAATATTTTGGAAATTTGAGGCGGGTACAGGTGCACTATTCTGAGAATTAAACGCCGGATCTAAAATAAAGTTATTAACCTGATTTAAATTAGGTATTACATTATACGCAATTTCACTATCACCTATTTGAAAGTAACTAATGTTAAAATTACCTTGCGACATTTTTTCTCTACCCGCATCGGTTATTCTTGTATTTATTAAACCTGAAGTATTTTTTAATATGTAAGCCATTTATTTTAATTTTTTCATTTATTAGGTGATGTTTTCATGGTTGTTGAGTTAACATTTCTTGCGGTAACAACACAACAGGAACAACCAACAATTCTAGGATTTAACAATGTAAAGAAATCCAAAGATTCCAATATACAAACGTTTGGTGTTGTTTGATTTAATACAACATTTAAAGTACCCGTTATTACATCGCTATTTGATATAAATACTGACTCATAAGTTTTAGTTGTTGCCGTGGTATATTTTATAGATTGAGAAACCCCACAAAGATTGTTAACCGGTGTTGTTGTATTTGTTACTTGTTCAATTGGAATTATCCCTAAATCAATACCATTTTTTTTCAATTGTATTACAGAATTAATGGTTGCCGAATTTAATATAGTCGTATTAAAACTATTGTTTTGAGATATATTGAAAGTTATTATAGTCCCGCTTGGTAAGGTGCTAACCAAATTATTTTGATTATCCCTAACTTCTAAAGTAAAATTTAATGTTTTATTTTTTGAATTTGTTGTTAAAATACTACTATTAAAACTTAAAAAATAGTTTGTTTGCGCGGGGGCTGGTGACACTATGACACCTTGAGTAATAGTTGTTGGTGTGCTATCTTGAACCCATACACTATAAGTTCCTGAATTTAAATTACCAAATAACGGACTACTTTGTGTTGTTAATCCGTTATTAATTGAATACAATATGGGTGGAACTCCGTTAATTACATCTATAAAAATAGAACCCGTATTTGGAGTTTTTTCACAAATTGGTCTTTGTATTGTTATATTCTTAAATGACATACCTCTATTTGTACAGGGTCCATTAGTAACTAAAGCGTTTGCTGGTGGTCCTTGCACTGTATAATTACCTAATGGCGTTGTTGAATTAGTACTAAATATAAAATTATCGTCTATCATTACTTGCCATGAAGGTTGGGGTGTTAAGATCCATTGTAATGTATATGTAGATGACGACCAAGTGGGTTTACCGTTAACGTAATTAGGTGTAGGGTTAAATGTGTAATTTGTAGTTATAAAGTTTTTAGTTATAAACAAACACAATACTTGTGTATTAACAGGTAATGGTGTTGGTGTTTGGGTTGGGGTTGGTGTTGGGGTTGGTGTTGGTATCGGTAATGAACATACGGTAGTTGCAGTAAAATCAGGTCCTGTTAACTGCCAACTATAATCTGTAACTATAACCCCATAATTTAGTCCAGGGGTTGCGTTAATTGTCGGACCATCGAAACCATTATCCCACAATATCTTATATGGTGGCGTACCTCCTGATATTCCTATAGTTATAGTTGAGTTAATAATGTTAGGTAAACATTCAATAGTAAGAGGACTAATCGTCACAACATTACATTCGTTAGATCCTGTTATTTTAACACACGGGTATGTTTGATTACAACTTTGACAATCGGAAAATTCAGTAACTGTCACCGAACTTTGTAGGTATGTTGGGGAACCTGGGTTTACCTCACCTGAATTAATAATTTCAGTACACCCTGAAAAAATTTCAGGTATTTCAACATAATAAAAATCCCCAGTTAATGGAGAGAGAAAATCGGATATAATAAATGTTGTATTACTATCACAACATGATTTAAAATAGAAGGTTGCCATTATAATACATAAATATTAACAAGTATTTATTTCTGTGCAATCATCACAACTTTTCATAATCGGAAACGGAAAGACACTTGATGTATCAGTATTCGTTGTGTCATTCCAATCGTCTTCAACATACGTGTGAATTGGGGTTTCGTAATTGCTAATAACGGTTGTACATCCCGTATAACCCGTACCCGAACCTGAAACTGATGGGGGAATATTAACATACCATGAAATATTTGGAGTGAATCCAGTTTGAAACTCTTCGTTAAATTTAAACGTATAATCATAACAACAAGCACTAAAATAAGTCGGAGCATTTTCATCAAAACATTCTTGACAATTATCATAAGTATAACTTATTGTTAAAACCTCAGAAGATTCGTTTGTAAATTGGTAACCTGAATATATCCAACATTGTTCATTTTCTTCAAATTTAACCACCTTACCAATGTTCAATGATGGATCATTTTCAATATATTTACATATTGTTTCATCACTACAATTACAAAACGTATGAAATACATTACCAAAATATGAACATACAACATTTTGGTTTTTTTCGCAACCTGTTGTTAACTGTACAATTTTCACATTTAGTGCGGGGGTTCCACTGAATTGTGATGGTATTTGGTACACAAGAATCGGAGGTATAGTACCTACTACAGTGTCAACCAATACACAATTTATATTTAAAAAATCACAAATATAAATTTCATAAGGTGGTGTAAGACCCGTAACTTGTGATATGATGATATTTTCCATCGTTTAACAACTAACACAGTTTATGTCATATACTATTTTTAATTGTACTATTAAATTTTGATTCGCCAGTGGTATAGTTTCATCTTCACAAGAAGTGTTAACTGTTAGTATATTATTATCAATATCGATTATCACGTCGCCAACACCCGTTGCACCACTAATTAATCCAGTTATGGTATCACCCCAAAGTTCGACGGTCGGAGTTTCATTAAGTGTCGTTGCGGTATAGAATGATGAACTATAACCTGTTCCACCAACACTAGTGACCGCAGAAAAGATTGCATTATTTAATAAACAATCCGTACATCCTGACGTTAAATCTAAATAACCTTCAACTAACATTGTGTTAAAAGATCTTTCAGTTAAATTATTTGAACTGACCAAATTAGAATCACAAATATTGTAAATTACTGTTGTTGATAAATTAAAAGTACCCTCTAAGGTTATGCTATTAGACAGGGTACACCCACTAGCATCGGTAACTATTAATGAATACGTACCAGCTGATAAATTACTTACAGTAGTTCCAGTTTGTCCATTCACATTGGATGACCAAACTAACGTAAATGGAGGTGTTCCTTCAAAAATATTTGCATATATTTGACCGTTACTTCCGTTTGTAGAATTTGTTGGTATTAATATAAAATTAACATTTTGGCTAGAGTTTACTGTAACATAGTCGACTTCCTCACATCCTGACTGATCCTCAACAGTGACCGTATAAACCCCACTAGATAGATTATTAAAAGTATACGAACTTGTTCCTGTATTTGTTGCGGTTTGATTACCAGTTCCATCACTTTTTATTATAGAATAAGTATATAAACCTGTACCGCCAGTTGTGACTTCAACATAGATGGTACCGTTATCCTCACCACAAGTAGTACCTGTTACATAGGTATCTGCGGTAAAGTTTGATGTGGAATCAACAGTGTATAAACCGGAAAACACACAATTCCCATCAGTTATTGTTAATAAATAATCACCTGATGTTAATTGACTAAAATTTGATGAAGTTGACGATTCTTTGGAGGATATTGAACCACTTTGTCCTGAAAGACTATATGTATATTTTTTATTTCTATCACCAATTAATAAAATGTTTATCTGCCCATTTGCGTTGCCACATGTTGCATTTTTAATATCAACTGAAGCAACATTAAAACTGTCAGGTTGGTTTAATTGTACGGTTACCTTACCACTACAAAGAGCCGCATCAGTAATTATAATTTCGTAACTACCACCAGGTAATCCACTAAAAGTGTAAGTTTGATTATAACTAATATCGATAAACGACCTTGATGGTATATAATATCTATATGGGGCAACTCCATTAATTACTGTTATCGTTATTGATCCATTCTCGTCAAAACACGTTGGCGGGGTTGGATTAACATCAGCAATTGTTACAGGAATAGTTTCGGTTATTACGTCAGTTTTAGTTAAGACGCACCCCTGAGAATCCGTTATTGTCACAGAATACGCACCCGAGGTAAGTCCTGTTATTGAACTACCTGTTAATGGTTGTCCGCTTTGAGGTAAAAATTGAGGATTCGTTATTGATTCCCACAAATACACATAAGGGGGAATACCCGTTAGCCCGGTTACAAATAATTTTCCAACACCACTATTTTCATTCCCACAATCAGCATCATTAACCTTATAAAACCCATAATCCAGTGTTTGTGAATTTTCCACAATAACATTCTCACTAAACCCTGTACATCCACCACCATTATTAGCAACAACATAATAAACTCCACTTGGTAAATCTGTGAATACAAAAAATGTTGTTTCGGTAATACCTGTTTGATATGGGATACCACCCTGATATAAAACAATTGTGGCAGTCCCATTTATATTTTCAGTGGTGGCGGTAATTATACCATTATTCAACCCGCAAGTCGTTGATACCACACCTTCAATATTAACACATGAACTACCTGATGAAACAGTAATATTAATCGTCTCTCGATTATTTTGAGTTGGATCACCTGGCGATCCGCACGAGTCATTTACGGTGAAAACATAAGTACCTGCAGATAATCCTAAATATTCTCTAGGTCCGTTAAATATATTAGTTTCAGTAGTAGGTCCACCATATGGAGGCCACGGATTTGGTTCAAACCAAGTGATACTCATTGGTTCTGATGTGGATGACAAATACAATGTGAATCCACCTGAACCGTTATTTTCACAATCACCTGTAACTGAAAACTGACTAAAATTATATGAACAAGACATTTATTTAAAAACAATTAATTGTAAAATTTATTCCTACGTTAATTTTAAACTCAGAATCTAAATTTAAATTATCACAAGTTATAGTTGATATTGTAACTGTATCTCCAGATATTGTGTAGTCTAACCCATATAAAATTAAACTATCTAACTGTGATTCTAACGCTGATAACCACTGCGTTGATGTCGGATAACTTATTTCAGGAATTGATAAACCTATCCCATTGAAGAATGGGTAGTTTATTATGGTGTTACCTGAAAGAGTCAAATTAACATACCAAGAACTATTTATCGTGTTAACGTCGCAGTTAGGATTATTTGTGTAACTTGATACAACCTCATTTAAAACTCCTCCAAATGAATTACCTATATTAGGGTTACTAGTCCACGGATATATGTCACATGTTGTACTAATCTCAGGGCAATCATATAATAATACCGGTCCAGATATCGTACAAGGATTACAAGGTACTGGAACAATTTGACAACCCCTCTGTCTTCTCCACACGAACTTCTGTCTATGGAAAATTGAATTTTCAAATCTAACACCTGTATTCCAAATTGTAGTCGCCGGAACCATTTGTTCTACCAAACGAATCCAATAGTCTCCAAGTCCTTGGACGTAATCAATCATTTTTTGGTAAGTAAATAAACTATCGGGTATATCTTCAAAGTTTACTGATTTCAAGTACTTCCAATAAACGGACTCTAAGGTTGGGTATCCCCCAGTTTTCCCATTTGTAATGTACTGTCTATCCCTAACATTTATCATATTTTGCCAAAATGTTTGAGCAAACTCAAAAAACGTTTTGTCGGATGGGTTGGGATCTATTAATGTTTTATCTAAAATAGTTTCATTTAGATATGAAGGACAATAACAATTCCCGCTTATAGTATACCCTGTGGACGGTATTGGATAATTATAGTTGTTTGATAGGAACCATACATCGTAAGTTATACCTTGTGCCGGATTTAAATATAAATCAATATTTTTTACATTTAATATTAACCGTTCATCATCAACAAAATAAAATGAATTATTACCATCCGTATTTCTTCTTAATCCAATTTCATTATCTAACCAACTTTTTTTATTATCTATTGTTTTATTTAATGAAAACCCTAGATTAGTATATGGAAAATCTCTAAATCTATTTAAATATTTTTGACCATAAGTGAAATTTTCTAAAACAGTTTGATAATTAGGATTTTGACCTGTGAATGTACTTGAAGTAGCATCAAATAACTCATTGGATCTATGTTGTGCCGTTTGTTCAAACCAACCCGAACCAATTTGGAAGTAGAAACTGTCAGTATTTTCAGGGGATCTCGGATAACCTTCATCATCAACCGGAAAATCTTCTCTTCCTAAAGAAACGTCTTCAATTGATGTTTGTGTTGTAAACCCTGTAAACACCCTTCCTAATATTTTAAAGGTATTTGTTGGTTCCAATACGGGTGTTTCTTGCGAATATGTCCCCCCTGTTATTTGTGCAAACTCAGAGTTAAATTGGTTCATGTTTATTTTTTGATCCGCAATATAGATATATTCATTAAAATCAACTAAAGCTTCTGGAGCACCTATTAATCTTAATAGATTTTCTATTGAACTTCTAGTCCCTTTTGATTTAAAAAGATACGCCGAATTTAAAATTAAGTTTCGGTAAAATTGATAACTAATTTCATCAGGTGTTGATGACACTGGTACTCCCTGAAACTGACTTGGTGTGTTATTATCAAAAATAGAATTTAAGAAATTCTCATTTGTGATAGGTGAGATATTTTCGGACCATCCTAATGTTTGAGATAGATTTTTTAAGAGTTGTGATGGTATATCATTTTTAATATTATAGTTAACCGAATTCATGTACGCCAATGAATCGGCGAATACCTTGACCTGATCAAAACTTCTACCATAAATCTCCAATAGTTTAGTAATTTTTTGATCATTTGTGTCAAAATCTTTAAAGGCACCAGTCGTTAAAAATCTAACGATCAATTTGGTTTTGAATTCGTCCAAATTTTCTGCAAATAGATTCAGTTTTTCTAAGTAATTAGTGAATCTAGACGTTATTATATCCAAATTCCATTGACCATAAGTCGGCCATGTAATAGATTCTGTTGTCACATAAGTTTTTCCATCATCAGACTCTTTAAAAACAGTAAATTTTGCTGTATATATTGGACTTGTTTTTCTGTTTAATAAAAACTTTTCAACCTCATCAAAACTTTCGTTAAATACCATTTCAGTGGTCATGGAGTTTAATCGTATTAATAGATTGTCATAGACAATTGTTTTACCTGAAAAAGGATTTCCTTTAACATTCAACTTTAGAGTTCCTGTTAATAAAGAAGTGGTGGGGATTAAAAATGTAACATCATATGATGAACCACTATAGTCAAGTACGTATTTGTTATAATTAACGGTCATATCACGTAATGGAGACACTTCAATCTCACTCAACTGAATATTTCTAGTTGAATTATCGGTAAAATCAATTGAGAATGGGTTTTGAATTCTACTAACGTCAATCTCCATATATGTTTCATCGTTTGACGAATTGTAAGTAATATTTGTTGCTGTTGATCCTGTCGTATAATTTGGACCTACAAAGGGTATTTCAATTCCAGCCGGAAAATAGTTAATTATTTTGGTTATTGAGACTGATAGTCGTTTAACCAGTGAACCGTACTGAGAAAACGAAGTTACATTACTTAAATCAAAATTTGGATATACTTTAAAATTTTTTTCAATAATCGCTTTTGACTCTTCAATGTTTTTTACACCCATAGAGTCTAAGGTTATAGGATCCGAAAAAGTACCTATTACAAATTCCCTATCAGATTTTTCAGTTATTGATGTTGTAAACTCAAAATTACCTTGTGTTAGACCACCCCCATCAACAATCTGAAACCCTACCAGATTGTCTGAGAATGTGTTACCAGCAGTTGCCTGTTGTGGTGGACAAGTGTATTTTTTAGCCATTATTCTGTTATATTTGAAAAGTTTTTACTATAATCTATATTCCCATTTCTATCTTGTCTAACTTCGTATAATAGACTATCGAATTCATCTCTGACTTCATAAAGATTATATTGTCTGAAAATATTATTATTCTTATCGTAAATGGTGTAAATACCATCATCCATTGATTTTGTTTGATTACCGTACAATGCAATTGCTAAAGTAGAAATATCGTCTTCAACAATTTCCACCTCAACATTTATCGGATTAAAATAGGTATTGGTGATTATAACATTTTGATTTGGTTGACCAATGAATGGGGTGGCATTTGGTTTGTTAGTTGGTGAAGAAGACGGCGATAAAGTACAAAACATTAAATTAGTAGGACCGTCAACATACCTATATCTTATAGCCTTTTGTGTACTATTTGTTAAATTTTCAGTAACAGGTTCACAAAAAAATGAAGATGTAATTATTCTAAAAAAATTAGGAATTTTTGACCCGTCAGAATTTAGATATTCCACTCTAAATCCTACCAAACCTTGAGCTACAAATTTATTTCTAAATTCAGTGGGAACTTGGTCTAAATTAAAGATCAGTCCCTTAACATTCGGTAAAGCCGATAATACTCCGCAGTCATTAATTACGGTCCTAATCTGTGCTGGTCTAATATATATATTATATATACCTAAAGCGTTAAATTGATCTGAAGGTAATTTTAAATTATATAACCCACCTAATATTTCAATATCCGGGTTACCTCCAGTTTCTGAATTATTAAAATAAGGTCTTAAAACTTCTTGAGAGTTTAAAGTCGTTAATGTAAAATTATCAGTATCGTCTCTACTTGGGGTGTAATTAACTATAATTTCAACATCTTCGGGTGATACATCCGCAGGTCTTATAGTTCCATAACTTCCTGTTGCCATTTTATTTTTTTTTATAAATACTTTTATTTAAGTTTTTGTGACTTTGAAAAATTTATATCCGTAAGAGGTTAATCCCCCTATTGTTGATACTTCATTTAATCTTCTCACTTTTTCGAATGCCGATACTTTTCCTCTTTCAATATAGACATTTGAAAATATTTCAGGTTCACTAATTATATTCATTAAAAGTTCGTCTTTTGTTATACCTGTTGAAATTAACCAATCACCGGTTAATCCCGATGAATTTAAAATAAAAATGGTCGTACCGTCGTTAAAGTCATAGTATTCGGTGTCATTTAATTTATAACTAACCCCTAATCCATCGGGTGTATCCCCATAATAAACCCCTACACTACCACTACTACCTGTTATTTGTTGATTTAACTTAAAAGATTTTCCATTTTTTTGGGCGGTCCCTTTATATACTGATAAGTCACTTAAAGATGAATTTGTATATCCTGTAACTAAAAACGGTATTTGTGTGAATACTGAACCTGTAAAATCAGAGATATTCGGGTTTGAATCTCCTGAAAAAATAAAATCATATGAAATAGGGGTTCCGGACCAAGACCCTGACTGAGGTATAAAATAAGCGGTCCCATTTGGATTTGTGATAGTATTACCTGTGAATGGTATTTTTATTTTTTTCTTGATTATGGACACCCCGAAATTTGTTGATCCAGTCATGGTTATGGTGTACTCATTTGGGGTTAAGGGGTATGAGTGTGAGGTATAATTTGGTGCAAAATTAGATACTATTTGTATTGGTGTATTATCGCCCCAATCTACTTTAAATGTAGATTCTTTTAAAAATTTTTTATATTCTTTTTCAGATGTATTATACAAATATATTATGGATGAATTAATACCTGTAACTGCAGAAAATAAAAAATTAGTAATAACATCTTTTTGTAATATCGCACCGTCAAAAACCGAATAATAACCGATATCTACAACATTTTGAGTAAATAATATAGGTATAGTCAAACCCGTCATTAGTGAAGTACCCCCAGTATTACCTGTTAATACTTGTTGCATGGTTAAAATAACACCTGTTCTACCAGTAATTACCACATTATTTTCGGTGTATGATGTAAAATCACAACACTCCTTATCAATCGTAAATGTCACACCTGTAGAAGCTGTATAAACTACTGTAGTTAAATCACTTTTTATAACTTCTGGTGATATTTTTATATAATATTTATTTTCCATATTATGGATTCACATATTCATACCATTTTATTGGGTTATTAACCCCACCAACTCTAACATCTTGACCTATCACATAATCAAATATCTCATAGGTATAATCACTATAATTAAGTTTTACTTTATAATAAAAATATAGATCTGAATTAAATGTAAATTTATTAGACGAAAGAATGTTGCCACCCTGACTTCTGTTTATTAACCTAATAAATTGTCCTGTAGAACCATTAAAAAACTTAGCACTCATATAGAAAGTGTCTATATTAAAAAACTCCCTTGATTTTAACCAATATATAAAATAACCTTCCTTTTGATTGATATAATCCAAATTATACTTTGGTACACTTATCTTAACACTTGGTAAGTATTGAGATATTAAACCATCAATGTCTGAACTTTGATTTGCCGGTAAAATGATTGTGAAATAATTTTTTTGAGTTTTATTTTCATTAGTATCGTAAAAATCTAGTTTAAAAAACGAATTTAAAAATGGCTTGGTTGTATAGTAGATTTCTTGGTCTGTAAACCCCTGACTATTATATGTTAAACCCCACTTAGACGAATCCGCAGTTAATATATCCTGAGTTAATCCCGTATAAAAATAAAAATCATAATTAACTGAGGTATCGAATGAATTTAAATACTGTTTATTTTGAAATCTAGATAATTCAAAATCTTTAGGTTGACCGATTGCCTTTTCCACAGTCTCTCTCTGAAACACATCTATCGCATCATCTTGACCATAGGTGTCCCATTTCAATTCAATTGGTATATCTAGTTGCCTATCGAGTGTTGACCTTAGTATTTTTATCTTATTCACATTCATCTGTAGTTGGTAAAGGTACTGTGTTTAAATTTATTGAGGACGTTCCTTCGGGAATCAATCGAAATATAATATTCGTATACGGATAATGAACTCCATTTAAAAATGGGTAATCAACCCCAACACCATCATTATCAACAAATCCATATTGATAGATATCTCTCCATATAAAATTTTTTGTTGAGTCGTTATATGTAGCCCAATCAGGTATACCGCTTGTGGTTTCACTATTACCATCCTCAAGATATGGGGAAAACGATCTAATCGTTATAGGGTAGTGTACTTGATAATAAAAACCAAGTGGGTTTAATTCATTGGATTGGTTGGTTAAGTTAATATCAAAAACATTTTCATTATATATTATTTTATGGTATATATTTGAAATTACCCTTTCTGTATATTCTGAATTATTCCATTCGCAAAAATCTCCGTCTATGACATCGTCTTTAACCATGGGTTTATTGGAATAAAATATTTTTTGTATATTATTAAAACTTTCTTTTACATATGACTCAGTTTCAATTCCAACATAAGAATTGGGGTTTTGATTTTGAGGATCATTATCCCACCAATCATTAGGTTGACCATCTCTTAATGGAATGTTAAAATCAAATCCCTGTTTTAGCGCGTATTGTGAATATGTCGGTTTAGATGTCCATCCTAATTCCCCGATCCATTGGAAAGTAAAATATAATTCGGTTAAAGGTCTTTGTTGGTTATCAATTAAACCTCCAATATCTAAATTATCACTAAAAGATAGATTATACGTTTGACTACCTTCTTTTACTGAAATTCTAGAGATTTGATTTGGAGTTAATGCCGATGGTTCATATTGTTTTTGGACTTTAAAAGGATTTAACTCGAACCCCGCATTTGTTAATACAGATTGACTTTGATTTGTTAAAATTTTGTGTTTTCTTACATAATATTCTGACTTTGTTGATTCAACATTATTACCATCAATTACTCTTTTAAATGTTCCAGTAGTACCATCTAAAAAAGTATTTCCTGTGTATCCAATATTACTAATACTAAATATAAATAAATCTGAATTAAACCCACCGTCACCTAATTGTTCCACTTGAAATACATTTCTACCGTCGTAGTTAATAGAAAGTTCTACAAACTCACCGACACTTAAACCATGTTTGCAAACCGATCTAAATGTTATTAAATTCCTACCGTTAGATGTTGTATTACTGATTATAAAGGGTAACCCATTAACACTGTTCCAAAACAGATCTTGATTTGTTTGAGGTTCTACCGCATACATAGATTTTTGAACGTTTTCAAAAGGATAGCTTAGAAAAAAATTCCAATTATAAGACGAAGCACTAGTACTTACAAAATTTATTTGACCGTTTGTGTTAGGTGTGGTATAACCGTCCGTATCATTATCAGTTCTCATTAAATCAAATTCGTTATATAGTGGATATCCGGACCAATAAACATTACTGTTTCCGTTACTACAAAACTGACGACTAGACTCCAAAGCATTAACATAATATAAATTCTCATAGAATGGTTTATAATTTGTTTCACCGAAGTATGTATTTTTAAATAAAAAAGTTATTTTAGATAGAGGTCTAAATTTATTAGATGTTTGCCTTTCGTTGTCAAAAACATCATTTAGGTCGATATTTTCACTCCTATCATACTCTATAATATTTTTAGAAGTTTGGACTAACGGCACATCAATCATCGAGCTGACATTAGGTGCCGACTTATATCTTTTTGTACTTAAAACAATTTTGGTATTATCCATATCACTCGGTCAATTCTTCTGTGTTAATCCATTTGGCGGCAAACCTATCGAAAGCGCTACCACCTTTAGTTAATCCGAAATAAAAATAGAACGGGGCACCCATTAAATATTTATTAGGTATTCCAGGCTCTGGTTTATAATCAAATTCGTTTGTTTCAGGATTTATCGATCCATTATCCACGTTATAAATCCAACCTTTATGGTATTTTATTTGATTAATTCCCGCATCGGGTTGAAACGTTTTAGATGATGGTTCTAATCTATTAATACTTTGATAAGTATATTTAAACGCATTATTACCTCCTAAATCCCACTCATTTTCTTGAGTTCCAAAAATATTTTGATTTGATCCATTTTGTTTAATGTCCCATAAATAAAAAGGAACTTCTTGCGAATTCAACGGAATAAAACTATAAGAACACACATTATCCACATCACCATCTGAATTGTATACCGTAATATTAGGGGATATATAATCTCTTATTTGGCTGTTTCCTGTATAAAATATACCAAATGTAATATCTCCGACATTTTGAACTCCTGAGGGAAAGTAAAGTGGGGAATTATAGGTTAATAAGTCTTGAGGTTCAGGATAATCCTCAGGGTCATAAGGGGCAATACCAAATTGAGAATTTGTTGCAATCATTTGTGCGAAGTCCGAATCTACCATTCTCTTTTCTCTTGAGAAAAATCTTAAAATATTAACTCCTTCCCCTTGTTGGAACAAGGCTCCGAATGAAGTATTTGCAAATCTAGATAGTATAAATAAGTTTAGTATATCGGAGGTATCACCAAAAGTGGTTGATTCTAATTTATTAACAATATACCCATCCCAATTACCACTTTGTGATAAAAATTTTTGTAATTCGTCTCGGGGTCCTAAATCCATTATAGTAGTTGGGAACATTAGATCTTTTTTATTTCCTATCTGTTCATTATTTAATGGATTTGTATATCCTTCTCTACCTATAAATTCATTAGTACTATCTTTATAGGGTGAACTTCTATAATAGTAATTAAAAGTATCGGGATGTAAAAATACGGTTTCATTACAAAATTTATTGTAAGGTTGGTTAGGTGGATTATCGTTTGGTCCGGTAAAAAATCTTGAGTTTTTAAACGGAAACATATATAAAGTACCGTTTATCCAATTATTTACAAAAGTGTGAGAAAATACTTCTCTACAAGCGCCAAAATTTATATTAATACGTGATAACCACTCTGTAACTAATTGTAAGTCTTTTCTTAGGTTATTACCTAAATAAGGTGGGTGTACCAAAGAATAACATGACCCCTGAATAAAGAACCTTTCGTTAGTACCTGGATAGTATTGACATATCGGTTCAGGTAGAATTGTAATGGTATCATTTGAATTTTGATAACACTGTATCGGTACCAATGATTCGCAACTAAAACTATTTAATAATGTTGCAGTTTGACCTGTAACCTCTTCCTCAGGAGATGCAGTGCTAAAGGATGGTGTGTTTAAACCAGGGTCAGGACTAACGCTATTACCATTTTCAGATATTTCCAAAATTAAAAATTGACCGTTATTCATTCCTTGGTAACTATTATTACCGAAAGTTTGGACGAATTCAGACGTGGGCATCCTATCGGTTCTCATTACAATTTTCTGTGAATTTGTCATATTAATACTTGTCGTACTAACATACATTGGTGAAAAATAAATCGATTCAAGACTTTGTTCAATGTCTCCTCCTGAGTTAGTTCTCATACCAATAACTGAACCTCCTTCAACACTTTCTCCTACTATGTAATTCGCGCCATACTCTACCAAAGGACTATTGTCATTGTCTTTACCGTATCGATTAGAAATACTAATTCTGAGACCTCTACTAACATTATTTACAATCGTGTAACTTCCAACCGTATTAAATAATTGTGTGAAAGGTCCGGGAGTTGATGGTGAGAATGATGTATTGATTTCATCTAAAGATGAATAATATGATACCTTATCATTAAAATACGAGGTCCATTGATTACCAGGTGAAAAATGATAAGATGGAAAATAAATTCTACCTTTAGAGTATGAATCATCTGTAGAATTGTTCGTTTGGATATTATCGTGTTTAACACATCTTTGAGCATTTTGTTTAGCATCTGATTGTGATGAACCTACAGATTCATCACCAAAATCTAAACCATCATTAGGTTGTAAAGGTATGTTTAATTTAAAATCCCCATTTACGGACACGTCCCAATGATTATCTCTACAAAATAACCTACCTATCCCATATTTAACTTTTTGTCTAGTCGAATGGGGGTCAACACCTCTAACCATTATCGTTATATATGTATTATTCTTTTCTTGGAAAATTTGCCAAGCTGACAAACTAGTAAAAAAACTAGAAGAAGGTGATGGTATAATAGTAAATCGATATACATCGGTAAACGCATCAAAAACTCTATTTCTAAAAGATTTTTGATAACCGTTGTTACCTGGGGAACATCCATCCAACCCATCAATGATATTTACATATTGCGAATATGTAATAGACGTTAATACTTGGAAGTATTCTACATCGGTTGGAAATTTTAAAAATTTATCGTCATCATTTTCGTTTTGTACAACATTATAAGTTGTTAGTACCCTGTGTCCTGTGATTGGATCTGTTGATGATACTGTTACTTCTTGTAAGTTAATTGGTGTTCCTGTTATTGCAAAATTACCGAATTCGTTCTCAGTTGTTGAACTTAAGTTAACGTCAGAGGTATTAAAGACGTTTTGGAACGATAGTAAAGTACCTGAATCGTATTGATTTTCGGTTAAAAGAACCAAAGTATTATCATAATGATATGTACTATCAGGATTTAATTCGTAATTAAAATTTACTTTAATTTGATTGGTTCCACCTCCGACATCGATATTACCAACTGTTGCGGTATTAAATAAATTAACCCCGTTTAAATTTGGATCGGTAGTGTCAGAATAAGCCCCGAAAAATTTACCCTTAAAACTCATTAAATTAACTCTTTCTGCTAGCGGTAGTTTCTGAGTAAAATAAAGTCTTAAATCGGTGTCTTGTGAATCCACGTACACTCTAGGAGTTCTGAATGCATAACTGGTACCTAATAAATTACTTTCATACGTACCAACAGTTTGCTGAACAATTTGTGAGGTAATCTCATCTTGAGCTCCAGGATCTAAAAATAAATCTTGATTAATAACATCAGCTAAGACTGAATTATTAACAAATGGATTCGCGTTTTGTTGGTCAAATGTACTCGGTATTGGACTGGCGGTAGCTTTACAACTACAAAGTTCACAATCAGGGAATGTGAACATAGGTATATTAACATTTGAAAAATTTTCTTGAATCTCTCTTAATCGATTGTTATTACCGGGTAATACATCGATTAAAATTTGCAGTAGTTGGCAAATAACGTGATAGATTACCACAGTCACTTTTAATAAAATTGAGATAAAAGAAGTTGTTAATACAAATAATATGAATAATAAATCAAATTTAAATTGGCCGTCATTTGCTGGAAATTTGTTATTGGTACTTTCACACTCTTCGTCAGTTATATTCTTAATACCTAAATAACGTCTTAACGCATTTCCTTTTCTATATCTTGTTATAAGTTGAGATATGGTATAGACTTTGTTATAAGACATGTCATAAAAAGTGTCATTACAGTCAATTGCATCTCGTATCATTTGTTCTCCTTGAGCGGTTATTCCTGAATACCCATAATCGTTCCAATCTAAACTAAACGCATATGAGGATTTAAGTAACTGATAATTTATATTGTTCACTATAATCGGATCTACATCACTACTATTCCAACCGTGTTCTTTTATATTAGGTATTAAAAAATTAGCTCTTTTGATGGGTGCAGATAAATCAGGTGATTGATTCCATTTAACTTTGAATCGGTATTTAGCTCTTGTAGGTATACCTTTTCTTTCATCGTTAGAAAATACCTGTTCTCCGAATTCATTCGTCACAATGTAGTCCATGTTCATGGGTAGATCAACTAACCAAGTACCGTTTTCATCTATTACATTACCATTATTTTCTAATTCGTATTCTTCTAATATCGGTTTACCTGTATTATCTTGTTGTATCGTTTGTCTTATTGCCAATATTTGGCCAGGTCCCGACACTAAGGAACACATTTGTCCATTTTTTAATGGTGGTTTACATCTTTTTTTAACCGCAGATTTGTCTGTGTCTGAAAATATGGAACCCATAAATATTGAGGTAGGTTTGATCTCAATATTAGCCTCAGAAGTTAAATCAAAATCAGTTCTATTTATCGATACTTGACATAATTCCTCATCACCCCATAATGGAGCAACCTCAACCTCTTTATTGATTCTGATAATTTGAGGTAGCGTTGTTATATTTTCAGATGACTTAAATGTCGTACCATTAACTTGATTTTCGGTTGCAATACCTAATCTAATTAAATCTTGAGGTGATTGTGAAAAAGGTCCGATGTCAGATAAATCAACATTCATGATCAATGTTTGAGACCCGACAGGTACTCCAAATATCATATAGTCACCACTATCGTTTGTCGTTACCGTAAATTTGTAGTACTTGTCATATATTTCAATAGCGGTTGGGTTTGTTAAAACATCTTCTAAATCAGGAAAAGAACCTGTAGCTGAATGACCAGGATATGATGGTTTATATGGTAATAAATTATATTTATAACCATCCTCATTGACATCTTCGAATGTTTTATAGGGGTAAATCGAACTTATTATCGGATTATTCTCATCTTCTTGAGTTATTGGTATAAAAATAGATAATTTAGCATTTGGTATTCCAAAACCATCATTAACAGATACTCTTCCAGCAACAACACCATAATCGGCACATTGTCTTACATATAACTCTGTTTGGGATAATTTTAATGAAAGTATTTCTAAAAACTCAAAATCTTGTTCTAAGTTCACATTAACCTGTCTATCGACCCCAATTTGAGTCCTAATTCTCATTGATTTTGACATTTACTATTTTTTTAGATAAATAGTTTATATTCTATTTTCATAAAATAGTGAATATCATTTAAAAATAAATCAATTAACTAAAGTTGACCGTTTTTAGATTTTTAACCCTAACACTAATATCTTGACCAGGTAATCTTACTTGGTAAATTTGAGTCGGTTCCGCAAAGATAGTGTCATCAATTAGTTCTATTTGTCTGGTCGTTGAGTCAATATACCTTTGAGAGGTTTGTGATGACGAGTACTGTCCTCCAACTAAATTAAATACATCAATTTTAGTAATTGATAAAACTCCGTTTAAATTTTGTATTTGTCTTTTTATTTCCGAAACATAAACATTCTCACCCATTTCTCGATTACTAGGTGAGAAGTAATTGGATATTATGTCAACAATTTGAGTAATAATAGTCCCTTGATTTTGACTTGAATCTAAAACTACATAGATGTCAAATTTTAAATCTAAAACTTGAGCACTTTCAACTACCACATAATCATTAATCATTCGATAATTTGAAAGATAATTTGCAATATTGCTTTTTAAGGTGTTAGAAATTACGTTAGTTAATTTACCTGTTGAGTCAAAACTTAAACATTGTACTTTAATTTTATTATCTTGTTCAGTTATCGCAACTTTAGCCGGTGCACCGAATTGTGATGGCATATTACGTATTAATGATTCATAATCATTAATGGTAACAGCTCTTTTTTGTGCCGCAAAATTATACGTTACATAATTTCTTACTTCCTCAATAGATGGAAGATTAGCTCCCCCAATTGCCGCGGTGGTATTCGTACAACTTAATGAATTAATAACTACCGTATTTTGCGTTTGTGAGGGTCCGTTAACTTGAAAATTTATAGTCCCTAACTGATTAATTACATTAACACCTAAATTAGATGATATTCCTCCTCCAATTCTGTATTGAATGAAAAGAGTTGAGTTTGACTTTAACGTACTACCTAATGCAAAATTGTTAGAATATTTTTGTAGATTTAAGGGATTTCCTGTAGCGGCAAATTCTCTAAGTTGTTCATCCGCAGATTGAC
>Ga0129342_1000294_pt1 | contig 20070 bp, 32 predicted proteins | sample CPBDNA_5_FD_94426 | JGI IMG/M metagenome (GOLD analysis project Ga0129342, IMG submission 94426) | Freshwater to marine salinity gradient microbial communities from Chesapeake Bay, USA - CPBay_Sum_15_0.2_DNA | ecosystem: Environmental > Aquatic > Marine > Coastal | place: USA: Chesapeake Bay...
ATACTTCAACTGGAAAATTTACTGCCCCCATTTCAGGAAATTATATATTTACAATGAGTTCAATTAGCAATAATTCACCAGGTGTGTATAGATTTTTCTTTTATGTTAACGGAGCCCAACATATTTCAGATTTACATATGAGATTGGATAGTACTGGAGCAGCAAACACTTATGAGTATGGCGAGAGGAGTTGGATTGTACCGATGACAGTCGGTGATTATTTTCAAATTTATTTTTCAGCCGGACCTGCTAATTTATATCCAAACTCTGCTAATGACACTCATTATCATTCTTTAATTGGTTATATGATAAATTAAAACGGATAATAGGATAAAATTATGGCATACAATGAACACGTAATAGATCATTTCAATAATCCCAGAAATGTGGGATCACTAAATAAAGATGCTGACGATGTTGGAACAGGATTAGTTGGCGCACCCGAATGTGGGGATGTTATGAAACTTCAAATTAGAGTTGAAGATAACAGAATTGTTGATGCAAAGTTCAAGACATTTGGCTGTGGATCTGCTATTGCATCTTCCTCATTGGCGACTGAGTGGGTTAAAAACAAAACCATAGATGAAGCTATGGCAATTCAAAATACTGAGATAGTAGAAGAATTATCGTTACCTCCAGTCAAAATTCATTGTTCTGTTTTGGCAGAGGATGCCATAAAAGCAGCTATTAATAATTATAAAGAAAAGCAACTGAAAGGTAAATAAATGAGCGTAATTGAAAAAATAATGAATATTTTTAAACGTAAAAACATTTCAACGGAAGGAAATAAATATTCTGCAGAAGATTTAAATAAAATGACTAAAATAAAATTATTAGAGTTATCAGAAAAACAATTTAATTCAAAAATTTCATCCAAATTTAAAAAAAGTGAATTGGTTGATCACATATTAAATATTCAAAAATGAAATATGTTGTTAAAATTGGAAGTAAAACAGTTTATACTACTTCCAATACATCTGATGCGTATAAAGCAATTAAAGAGATATTTAGTAAAGGATATGATGATGTTTATTTGTTAGGAGGAAAAATTGGATATTGGAGGTAAAAATTTTACAATATCTGTTACCAAGAAAGCAATGCGTATATTTTCTGAAGCAGATGAAAAATTTATACGTGTTGGAGCAAACCCAGGAGGTTGCTCTGGATGGAAATGGACACTTGAATCAACAAATGAATGCCGACACAATGATGTATATTTTGAAAACGAAAAAATTATAGTTGATGAAAAACTATTGACAAATGTTATAGGTAATGTTATAATTGATTACATTGATGACAATTTAGTAGAGCAAGGATTTGTTTTTAAAACAGTTTCTGGTCAATGTGGTTGCGGAGAATCATTTCAACCAATTAGTGAAAATTATAAAAATGTATCATAAAGAAAAAATTTTAAATGTTGATAGAAAAAGAGCTACAAATATCAACCGAATTGATGGATTATATCTTGATAAAAATGAAAGAACACATCCTTATGATGAAAATATTATTCAAGATTTACGCAAAAATTTATGTCAAAATTTAACATTATATCCTGATATAGATTATTATTATGATATTTTTTCTAAATGGTTAGGAATCAGTGAAGAAAATATTTGTTTCACAGAAGGTGTATCTGGAGGTATTAGATTATTGATTGATAGTTATTTGAATGAGAATGATCTAATATTTTTTGACGATAATACATATAAAATGTATGAAATATATTCAAATTTATATAATTTAAAAATAACTCATAAAATACACGAAAATGTTAAAATGATTTTTTTGCAAAATGTAATGATGCCATATGGTTATGTTTTAGACAAAGATAAATTAGAAAAAACTTGTGAAAAATACAAAGATATTCCTGTGATTTTAGATGATGTTTATTTTGGTTTCAATGTTATTGATTATATAGATTTGATTGATAAGTATGATAATTTCTTTATCATGAGAAGTTTTTCGAAAGCATTTGGCCTAGCATCAATTAGACTAGGTTATGTTATGTCAAATAAAAAAAATATTAATTATATATTTAAAAATAGAAATGGATATGAAACAAATTTAATATCTTTACAAATAGCAAAATATTTTATAGATAATGAACACATAGTTCGAGATTATATAAATGAGGTGAAAAAATCTATGAAGTATTTTATTGAGAATTTGAAAAATTTAAAAATAGAATATTTAGGCGGTTCTTCTGGGAATTTTATATTTTTAAAAATTAATCCTAAAATTTGTGATATCCTTGAAGATTTTGGAATTTTTTGCAGAAAATATGAAAATGGTGTCAGAGTTACTATTGGCACTATGGAACAAATGGAAAGATTAATCGAAATTTTAAAAAATATAAAAAAGGAGAGATATGAATTTTGATATCGACATTTTAAGAAATATTTTGATATATACTTTGAGATTAGGTAGTCATAACTTTAGTCAAATTTCTAATTATTTGAATATCCCTGATAACACAATTATTCAATACTTAGAGAGAAGAAGCGAAGTGGGATGGTCCGATTTAACAGAAACACAATTAACAACACTTAAAAATATTGTTATCGAACACTTTAATTTAGATGCAACTAATCCATTAAGAGTAAATGATGATTTGTTAACGGAATTTACAACATCAACAATTCATTTAGGATTAAGAATGATATGCACACAAAATTATTTGGTATCAAATAATACAGATGTTTTATGTCTATATCGATAAGATTTCTGACAAGATGTTAGGTTTTGCGGCAACAGAACTTTTATACAGTTAAGCAATTACGCTTGTATATGTGACATCAAGCTAACTTTGCCGAGTTAGGAGTTCATTATGTAGCTTTCAGAATCCAAATTACGAAAATATTTGAACTTTTAAAGAAATTTTCTTGATGACACAGGAAAGTAGCAGTTAGGACGGGAGTTCGATTCTCCCCACCTCCACCATAAACACATTGAGTGTGTTTGTCAACAATGTGTTTATGATGGGGGTGTTTAGGTAATCGACTGATTGCGAGGATACTGAAGAGAGAAAATAGGGTTGTGACCTACACTAAATAAAGTAGACGCAGATAACTCTGATTATACTTCAGCACAAGTAGCGATGGCTGCTTGATGTTGGTGGGTTTGAGAGTACCTAGAAACAGAAACTCTCCTTGATGTTGGTGGGTTTGAGAGTACCTAGAAACAGAAACTCTCAAAACACACACTTTAACACACATTAGGAGAACAAAATGTTTAATACACAAGCTATGCAAGATTTTCAAAAATCTTTCTTTGGGGCAAACACTATGAGCTCACCATTTGAACTACGCTTTAAAATTCTAGAAATGGCAAAAGAATATCTTGATAATTCATATCAATTACAATATGATTTGGCACAAAAAAATCTTGAATTGATGCAAGAACAGGGTAAATTGACGATTGAGACATATAAAAAAATGATGCCTGAAAATTATACAATGCAGGATGTGATTGCTAAGGCACAGGAATTATATGGATTTGTCGAATCTAAAGATGGTAAAAAAACAAAATAATTAATGTATTTCATAGCAGCACCTTTTGGTAACTATTTAAAATTTGATAAATTTAAGTCTGTATCTGGATCATTTACGTTACATCCTAGAGGAGGACGATTAATACAAATTATTAAAACTTTGAGATACAAAAATGGGTGCTGGTATAATGCAATTGGACTGAGAAACCCAGGAATATCTGCTGGACTTATTAAGCATGATGTTTGTGATATAATGAGTCTAGCGGCAATAAATTCTGATGATTGGAAAAAGTTATCAGATATTGTTCCCGAAAATCAAAGTTTAGAATTAAATTTATCATGTCCAAATATTGAAAAATTTGAATCTTATTTTTCAGGAATTGAAAATTTTATAAATGATAAGAGAGAATTTTTAATTGCAAAAGTTTCACCTCATATAGATCACATTCAATTAAAATATTTAATAGATTTAGGTTTTAAAATTATTCATGCATCTAATACTTTGTCTACTGATTTTGGAGGACAGAGTGGAAACATCTTGATGCCATACACAATTCGAATTATACATGATATTCGAAAAAACTTTTCTTCGGATATACAAATAATTGCAGGTGGAGGTGTGCAGAGTAAAAAAGATGTGGATAAATATTTAGGTGAAGGTGCCGATCATATATCGATTGGAACTTTATGTTTTCACCCCATTAAATTGTTTAATTTTTTACGAGAAATTAGACAATAACACACATACATCACAGGAGAGAGATGAGAAATTCAAGTTGGGATCACTTTCATTATTGGAATACCTATGGATCAAACCCATTGGCAAAATATTATGCAACGGAATATAAATCTTTAGGTGATGCTGAAGCGGCATTATTGCAATCAACAAAAATACCTAAAACATTATTGGAGATAATTGTTGATTTTTGGGATTTTGCAACTGAATGGTTAGCAAAAGATAGAGAAAAAATGAGAATGGAAAAATATTTTTCTGAGGCAGTTGATCATGTAGATTTAGAATCTAGAATGAGAAACTGGGAAGGCAGATATAAAAAACCTAGTTATGTAGTATAAAAATTTTTGATGTCGAACACCTACGTGTTCGACTTTCAATAAGGAAAATTATGAAAAAATATGATAAAAACAGCAAACAAAAAAGAACAAGTGTGGGAAAACACACTAGAAAAACCAGACCTAGAAATAAAAATAAAAGAAGAAGTTGGAAAAAATATAGAGGACAAGGTCAATAAAATTCTAAATTTCAATAGAAAATAAATAGGGTTATAATCTTAAATCGAAAGGAGTCAAAAAAATATCACATATAACTCTAACCTTTTCTATTGGAATTTATGGCTAAAAGAAAAAGACAAAATCATATTCATGAATTTGAACGTTCTGAAACACATCTTAAATTACATAAATCTTCTAATTTAGACAATATTACTCGCCTAGATAATTTCTACATCAAAGAAATCACACCGAAAACTGAAAATCAACAAATTGTTTTTGATTCTTATTATCAAAATAAAAATTTATTATTGCATGGTTCTGCGGGAACTGGTAAAACATTTATTTCATTATATCTTGCTTTGAATTCAATTTTAACAAAAAATGATTTTTATAAGTTGGCAATTGTTAGAAGTGTAGTTCCTACCAGAGATGTTGGTTTTTTACCTGGAGATTTAGATCGAAAAATTGAGGTTTATGAATTGCCTTATAAGCAAATTGTAAATGATTTATTTCATCGTGGAGATGCTTATGAGATTTTAAAAAAGAAAAGAAAAATTGAATTTTTATCTACCTCATTTATAAGAGGAATAACATTTGACAATACAATTGTTTTAGTTGATGAAGTTCAAAATATGTCTTTTCATGAAACTGATTCTGTTATGACAAGAATAGGAAATAATTGTAAAATTATTTTTTGCGGTGATTTCAGACAAAGTGATTTAAAAAAGATGGATGAAAGACAAGGATTGCATAATTTTATGGAAATATTGAGTGGTATGAAACAATTTCAACATATTGAATTTGAACAAAAAGATATTGTTCGGTCTTCCATAGTAAAAGATTATATTATCAATAAGGAAAGATTAAATTTATCGCATAGTTTTATTTAACATAAATATATATTTGGGGAGATATATTTATCTCCCTTAACAATTTTTGGAGTTTAAATTAATGGCTACTGGTATTAAGGAAACGAAAGAATTATTAAGATTTGTATTTAGTTTGGCAAATGCAGTTAAGCAAAGTATGGCAGATGGATCATTAACATTATGGGATGCTAAAAATTTTGTTGAACCTTTATCATTATTAGTAGATGCTGTTGATAATTTAGATCAAATTTTACCAGAATTAAAAGATTTAGATGATCAAGAAATATCCGAATTGGTTGGTTTTGTGATGAATGAATTAGGTGTGGAAATCAAAATTCCTAACATTCCTAATCCACCAGAAGAATTGGAAGTTGCAAAAGAACAGGTATTGCAGGCCTTGGATACAGGTAAAGCTGTATTGCAAATGGTTAATTTAATAAAGGGGTAAATATGTGTAATAATCCAAATTGTAATAATCCAGAATGCGATTGCGAAAATTGTGAATGCTCAGAAGATAATCCATGCAGTTGTTGTCAAGATTAAAGAAAACAATTTTATTATTAGTATTATTATTTTTATATAATAATGCACTTTCTATCGACATAAATTCTGACAATATTAAAGAATTAAATTCTATTTTTAATAAAAAAAATTGTGATTTGATTTTAATTGATTATTTTGTCACATGTTATGATTACGATAGAAAAAGTCCTTCAGCAATATATACAAAAATAGAAGGTAAAAAGGTATCAAAAGATGGTATAAAGAAAAGACCAAGTTTTTATACTGATAATAGAATACCGAAAGGTTTTGAGTCAACAACAAGAGATTACACAAATTCGGGATATGATAGAGGACATTTTGGTGCATCTGATGCTTCATTCGATTGGAATGAAAATGCATTAAATAGCACATATAAAATGTCCAATATTGTACCACAAACACCGAAGACAAATAGATACAAATATATTTCTCTTGAAAAATATGAGAGAGAAATGGCAGAAAAATATGGTAGTTTGGAAACAATTAGTTTAGCTTTCTGGGATAATGATCCTGAAACAATAGGGAAAAATAATATACAAGTTCCTAGTTCATTTGCGAAGATATTTGTGTCAAATACTGGATATAGGGAATGTTTTTTTATTTGGAATGATGAAGATTATGATAGTATAAACGGTAAAAATCCTAAATTTTATGAAAAAAATTGTGATGAAGTGTTCAGGATGTTTAACAGAAGTGTTGGTAAAAAAATAATTTTTAGTAATACAGATAAAACGGAATTGATAAAATTATTAAAAATATACAAGAAAACCGAGTTAAATGCCGAACAATTAACATCGATTAAAACTATTTTAAGCAAATTACAATAGAATGTTTTACAACAAAAAAAGATTAGGCGATGGTAAGATTAACACTCCAGAGGAGTTGATAGAAGTGGATAATGAAAGAGTGTGGGAACACGATCCGATTGAAGCATTAAAATATGAGAGCCTAGAAAGAAGAAAAATTTTAAATTGGATTGCAAGAATGATACTATCTTTAGTCATTTTTGGAACTTTTATATTTTTCTTTTGGGTATTATTTTATGCAGAATTGCCTCAAGGTTCTAGGGATTTAGTCAATATCATGATTGGTGCATTTGTAGCTACAGTTGCGAAGACTGGAGATTATTGGTTTAAGTCCGATGATAACGAATCAAAAGAAAATGCAGAATTATATAGAAGAAGAAAATTAAAAAAAGAGGATTCTGAATAATGGCAATTGAAAAAGAATACATGACAACTTATGGATGGACAGCACCGAATGCATATTTTAAAATCAATAGTATAAATTTAACTGATATAGAAAATGAGTGTGTAATGGAATTTTTTGTATATTTGAATGAACAAAAGAGAAGTGACGATCCTGAAAAACCATTAGTAAAAACAAGATTAAAATTTGAAATCGATAAAAATGAATTTGACAATTCAAAATCATTAGATGAAAATTTAAAAACTCAAGGCTACATATTTTTAAAAAATAGTACAAATAGTTTTAGAAATAAGTCACTGGATGTATGAAAAAGAAAAATATACAATTTCTAAAAAAAATTTTAAGGAGAGACCTGGAATTATCACATATAGATAATTCATCCTATCATAGTCGATGCCAGTGAAGAGAAAAAAACTTCACTGGCTAAATCAAATACTATCATGAATGTAATAAATACAGAATATGGAAAAATAATCATTTTTACAAAAAAAGACTTGACGTAGATAAATTTTTTTGCTATACTATTTTTAGTGAGTAAATCAACAATTTACTTAATTTTTTTAATTTCAATGAGAGACACGATGTCAAAATGTATTAGAGTTCAAGTTGTAAATAAAACAGGTAATAATTTTAAAACATTGCAAAAATTTAAGAATATGGTGAATGATGAGGGAATTTTAATGACTATAAAAAGACATGAATTTTTTATCAAACCGTCATTAGCTAAAAAATTGAAACGTGAAAATGCGGAAAGACAAAGAGCAAAAGATTTACATCGAGAAATAAAAAACTTAGAGAAAAATTCTGATGAGATTTTCTTTTAATAGATGAGATGAGATGAAAACGTTAAGAGGCTTTTTATCGGAAGCAAAAAAAACAACTACCGTGACCTTTATGATAGGTCCTCCAGGAGTTGGTAAATCTACATATGTTTTTAGAGAAGGCCTCAAAAACGTTTTATCAAGGGATGATATTGTAATGGATCATGGACGTAAAATGGGATTAAAAAATTACAATCTCATTTTTTCAAAAGTTGATCAGAATTTAATCAATAAAGAGTTAAATAATAAATTCAAAAAATTAATTAATCGAGGAGAAAGTTTTGTTATAGATATGACTTTGATGAATAGAAAATCTAGATCAAAATTTTTATCACAAATTCCGAAACATTATAAAAAAATTGCCATAGCATTCGAAACTGATTTAGATACATTAAAAAAAAGAAATTTAATGAGAGCAGAACAAGGTAAAAACTTGCCCATTTCAGTGATTAGTGACATGTTATCTAAATATGAACCTCCCAGTGAAACTGAAGGTTTTGATGATATTGAAATAAAAAAAATATAAAGTAAATTATGTTATACAGTGAAGCCTTAAAGATTGTCGAATCATCGACATCTTTTCAAGTAAAATATGATGTGGTGAATGGTTCAAAAGTTGCCATGTTTGGATATAGGTTAGCAGATTTCAACGATTTTTATGATAATAATGCATTTGAAATGAGAGGATTGACCTATGTTCAAGATGAAAATCTAAATTGGTCAAACCCTTATTTACATTTACATAAATTTTTTAATTTAAATCAGACCACTAATTATATGATGTCTGATATTAAGAACAAAAAATTAATATCGGTATATGATAAATTAGATGGATCTATGATTAGATTCATACCTATAAATGGCAAAGTTTTTGCTAAAACTAAAATGTCATTCACATCCGCTCAAGCAGTTTCTGCCCAAGCAATATATGAAACAAATGAAAATATTAAAAAATTTGTAAATTATGCTCTTGAAAATAATTTAGCACCTATTTTTGAATATGTGTCACAATTTAATAGAATAGTTGTAGGTTACACATTCTCCGATTTAGTATTGATAGCAGTTAGAAATAATGAAACTGGTGAATATTTAAATGTCTCAAATTTTGCCGATAAATGGAAAATCAGAGTTGTAAAACCTTTGAATATTTCATTCGATGAAATTATAAATTCAATAGATACACTAAAGAATGTGGAAGGATATGTTTTGCACTTTGATGATAATCAAATGGTAAAAATTAAAACATCCTGGTATCTTGAAAAACATAGATTGCTCACTGTGGATATATCATCCACTGATTTTTTAGTCAAATGTGTGCTGCTAAATAAAATTGATGATGTTTATTCATCAATACCTGTAGAAAATACTGAGGTGAGAAATTATATTATAGAGATAACGAAAAAAATATCCAGTTATGTCAATTTAAAAACGAAAAAAATTGAAAATATATTAAAAGAATATGATGGTGACAGAAAGAAATTCGCTCAAAAACATAATCAGGATGAAGATTTCCATTTAATAATGCAGTCAATCAACGATAATGTTACTAACAAAGTAAAAGAAAATATTTTAAGAAAAACTAATACTTTAAGCAAAGCAAAAGAATTTCTGGATAATATATGATTACAATTAAAGAAATACTCAATTCAAAAAAACCTAAAATTTATTGCGACATGGACGGTGTTGTTGCTGATTTTGAGGGTCAGGTAAAAAAAATTTATGGTCCAGATAAAAAGGTTGAGGATGTATTGCCTTTTCGTAACTTACCCGGTGATTGGTTTTTAAATCTTCCTAAAGTAAAAGATGCTGATTTATTAATGAGAGAATTGAAAAAATATGATGTTCAAATGCTAACGGGTATGCCTGGAAAGAAAGCAATGCCTTATGCATCAGATCATAAAAAACAATGGATGAAAAAGAATTATGGATTACCTGTAGATAAAGTTATAACAGTTTTTACAAGTGATAAACCTAAATATGCAGTATTAAATGGAATATCAAATGTTTTAATTGATGATACATTAGAAAATATACAAAAATGGGAATCGAAGGGCGGAATAGGTATATTACACAAATCAGCAACTGATACTATCAATAAGTTGAATGGTATATTAAAACAAGAAGTTTCTGAAAATGTTGAGATAAAAAACGGAAAAGTAAATGGTTATTTTGCAATAGAATTAGATCAAAAAAGTCAAAACTTATTAAAAAAACATGCTATTTTCCCTATTGTAGTATCGCATCATGTTACAATTGCCTATAAACCAAATGAATATGATGCTAAAAATCTAGAAAGAAAATTAAACGATACTTTTGAAATAAGCACTAAAGAGTTAATGCATAATGATAATATACAAGCTGTATCTGTAGAAATAAAAAATTTGAAAAGAGTTGATCCTGGAATTGCACATGTAACAATTTCACATACGGATAAAGCAAAGCCTGTTGATAGCAATGTAATGATGAATAATCCTAGTAATTCAAAGAAAATAAATATAAAGTTAAATGGTAATTTGAAATTTTACAAATTTAAATAGACAATATAAATACTTTTATGATTACTTTTATACAGTTTTTAGAACTAACAGAAAAAGATATGTCTCATTGTAATTGTGATTCTCCTAAAGGTTTTTCATGCGTGGCATCTTGAAAAGCAAGAGGTAAAGTTGAAAGGAGTGGTGGTAAATATGATGGTAAAAAAATAAAATCAAAAAAATATGGTGGACCAGCATGACAACACTTAATCAATTATTTCGAGACTTAAATGAAGTCAAAGTTGAGAATAAAAAGGCACATAAAAAAAGAGTTGAGAAATATAATTTAATAGAAACACCAAACGAATTAAATGTTGAAAAAGAAATTGATAATATTTTTTCTCAAATTAATGCTTTAAAAGATCAAGTTAAAGAGCATGAGAATAAACAAATAATAAAAAAAGAAAAAGAAAATAAATTATTAGGTGATTTAGAAGAATTACTGGTTAAAGAAGTTGAACAAAAAATTGAGCAGAAGCCTGAACAAAAAACTGAAAATGTGATTGAGGAGATATCTGAAGAATTGCCGGTTGAAGAAGTTGAACAAAAAACTGAAGAAAAAAGTAAAGAAATTTTGATTGATGAGATTAAACCGAAGTTAGAAATAATTAATCAGTATACAAATCACATAACTCAGGAAGAGAATAAGAAAGATAAAAATGTTTTACATGAGCGGACTAATTATGATATTTTAAATCATGAAATTGAATTACTGAAAAAAAGAATATCTTCATTGTCTACACAATTAGTAACTAATTCTACTCAATATTTAGGAAAATCACATGGAGATGGAGGAGGAGAACTTAATCTAGTTAATCCTATTAAAATTTATGAAGATTTTAATATATCGGGATATGGTAGTAACGATGTTTTTTTATGTTTCACGCACAATAATGATATCAATATTTATTTGCCTAATTCTGATCAGAATTATGGTATGAAAGTGCATGTGAAAAAAATGCACAGAGATCATCAATTATACATAAGAGGATATAATGATAATCAACTAATAGATGAGAAAGAATTCATAACAGTAACTACCGTATACCTGAATTACACTATGGTATGTGATGGAAAAGATTGGTATATAGTAGGAGTATCTGGTAGTGGTTCATATAATCATGATCAATCTACATCAGCAATTACCTGGACTATTAATCATAATTTAGACACTCGACCAGTAAATATTGTTGTCACTGATAGAAATTATAATTTAATCTTAATTGAAGATGTTGAATATGTAAGTTCAAACACCATTGAGATTACATTTCCATCAGCACAAGATGGATGGGCAACGGTAACGGTTTAGAATATAATATACAACATAAGGAATCAAAAAAATGTCAAACTCTTTGAAAATTATTATAATGAGTTTGATGATGTCATATATTACAATGACAACTTTAATATTTGCAGACACAATGGAAAACAATCCATTTGAAAGACAGTCCAGGGCATATTATACTGATACAATTCAACCACCTCAGCAACAGGTGGAATCTGATCCGACGGATAGAGCCGTTGGAATTTTATTAGATCATGGAATTACTGGTTTGGTATTGTTGATATTAGGATGGTGGTATTATAAAAGACAACAGCAGTGGGATGAAGAATCTGCAAGTATGAGAAAAGAACTGATGGATTATGTAAAGGCAGATCAGCAATCAGATTATGAGATGATGGCCAAAATTGAAACACACAAAAATGAATTGAAGAATGAGATGCACGATCTTAATCAAAAATTACATGAATTGAAAGAAGAGGTTTTATATAGAACTTTTGATCGTAGAAAAGTACCAAGAGATAAAGATTGATTGTTGACAAAATGTTAGGTATTTGATATATTATAAAAAATGCAGCATGAATTAATGCTGCATTAGTTTAACGCATACACACACAAGGAGTTATATTATGAATAATAAATTAAGAGTACCAAATGTAACTTTTAAAATAAGAGTTAAAGATGAATCTATTGGTGGAGAAAATCCTTATCGATGGCAGGATGTAACCACTGATGAATTATTTAAAAACAAAAAAATAGTAGTTTTTAGTTTACCTGGAGCATTTACACCTACCTGTTCGACATATCAAGTTCCCACTTATAATAAAATGTATGATGAATTCAAGGCATTAGGAATTGATGATATATATTGTGTATCAGTAAATGATGCTTTTGTCATGAATAAATGGAAGGAACAACAAGACGCAAAAAACTTGACATTTATTCCGGATGGAAATGGTGAATTTACAAGAAAAATGGGTTACTTAGTTGAAAAGAAAAATCTTGGGTTTGGTGAAAGATCATGGAGATACTCTATGTTAGTTGATAATGGAGAGATTGTAAAGATATTTGAAGAACCTGGATTTGATGATAATGTGGAGGGTGATCCATATGAAGTTTCTGATCCTAAAACCATGTTAAATTATATTAAAATAGAGAATTTAAAAGATTAATTCTTAATGTATCGAATTGTTGAAATTGATCGCTCTGGTAACGAAATTGGTATTGTAGATTTAAATGATATAAATGTCACTAGCGGTATGAAATTTTATTGGAATAAAAAGTTAAACATAGATAATCAAATTTGCACTACGACTATATTTAACTTTCAGGTCGAAAAAATTTATAAAAATTTAAAGAATAAGTTTCCTGATAAAGAATTTGAAATTAGAGGTGTTTTGAGATGAAAAATTTTGTATTCATACCGTGTCATTTGAATAAGCAATATAAAATAGATAGATTAGAAAAAATTTTAGACGAATTTAAAGACGAATATATAGTTTTAGGTTCACATATTGAAATACCACCAAATATAAAAGAAAAAAGTGATTTTTCATTTGAAGAAAAAGAAAATCTAATTATAGGTATTGACGTTTTTTCTAAATATGGTGACATTTATGCATATGCTCATTTTTTTAATTATAGCTTAAAAAAATTGATTCCATATCATGGATATGGTCATGTATCTTTAGTTAGAAATGCATATCTTTTATCATTGGGTAAGAAATTTAAAAATTTTTATCACATAAATTATGATGTAGAAGTTGAATTTTTTAACAAAGAGAAAATGAAAAAATTTGACGAATTGTTAGAAAGTTACGATGCAGTTTTTCATGAATGGATGTCATTTAAAGATAGATATGATTTTAATGTTTTTGGTTTTAAAAAGAACGATAATATTGAATCATTTTTAAAAATGAGAGATTTTGATGAGTGGGATGGTCAAGGTTTTGGATTTTCTACAGAACAGTTTTTATATAAAGCATTTATTGGTTATAATAATTATGTGATTGATATGGATGAAAGGATTGATAAGAGTGATTTCGTAGATAATGTAGAAGCACAAAAAATTAGTTATCAACATCCATATTCAGGTGGTCCTGTAGGACCTGCAATACTATATATAGATGATGACTATTTACATTTTTATTTACATAATTCTACTGAAAAAGAACATCATGTACAATTATTTTTAAATGACAGAGAAATACATAATTTTTCAATGTCACCAAATACATTTCATATCAAACCATTCGGTATTAATGATGGATCAGAAAAAATTGTTAAATTTATAGTAAATAATGTTGTCAGAAATATTTTTGACGCCAGTAATCCTTTATATCACGCACAAGTGACTAAAAGATAATTGATATTACATAAAAATGGCGAATCAAGTTTTATTATTGAATGCTGACTATCAACCTTTTTTGTGGTCTCCATTATCAACTATAAGTTGGCAATTATCAATAAAATCTTATTTTTTAAATAAAATAGATGTGGTTTTTTGGTATGAAAATTATAAATGTAGATCGATTAATTTTGAAATATTGATGCCTTCAGTTATTAGAATGCATAAATATCAGCATACAACACAGAGATTATTACCTGTGAGAAAGAATATTTTATTGAGAGATGACAATACATGTCAATATTGTTTGAAAAAATACAATGATGTTGATTTAACATTAGACCATGTCATTCCTAAATCCAAAGGTGGTAAAAGTGATTGGAATAATTTGGTAGCATCATGTGGAAGATGTAATGTTAAAAAAGGATCTCTTGATAAAATGAAACCGATAAAAAAACCTAAAGAACTTTTTTATTGGGAATTAGTTTCTGTTATTAAACAGAAAAGACTATATATTCCTGACGGTAGATGGCAACATTTTTTGCAATGGCCGAATGAGAATGTTAAATTATATACACCAAAATTTGAATGAAAGGCAAATATGAATGATACAGTTCAAGCACAATCAACCCATGATCAAATCGTTTCCTTATATGATTCTTATATTGTTGAGCAAACTAAATTTGAAGAGAAAGGAAATAAAGCAGCAGCAACTAGAGCTAGAAAAGCATTGGGAGAGATGGGTAAGTTAGCAAAAACTCGCCGTGCTGAAATTCAAGACAAAAAAAACAATATGTGATCTATGAAAAAATATTGGTATGATTGGAGAGAAATGCGAAGAGATGTTAATGCTCTTTGCCGTCAAATAACTCTTGACAATTTTAATCCTAATGTGATCGTAGGCATATCTAGAGGCGGATTGGTTCCAGGAATCATGATGAGTCATTGGTTTAAAAAACCTTTTCGCCCTCTTGTAGCATCCCTCAGGGATTTTCCAGAATGGGAAGAATTCCTACCTAAACCTCAAGATAAAACCGTTTTAATTGTTGATGATATATGTGATAGCGGTGAAACTTTTCAAAGAATAAAATATTCAATAGATGATTACAATAAAACTGTTTTATCTAACAAACAGTGTGCGGACATAAGATTTGCATCATTATGGTGGAATAATGAAGTAAGTTTTAAACCGCATTACTTTTCTCAAGAAATGGCCAAGGATTCAACTGATACTTGGATACATTTTCCTTGGGAATCCTGGTGGAATGCACCAGTTTAATATGTTGTGTGTGAAAAAACGTCACGGAAGGTGACATAACTTTATTAACTTGGAAGGAGTTAAATGAAAAAATTCTTAAATCTTTTCTCATTAATTGCATTTTTAATTATTTCATTCAATTTGAATGCTTCTGAAAAACCAACCGCAGGATTGGTGTTAGTAGGTCCTAAGAGTGATGGTGGTTGGAGTATGAGACATTATCAGGGAATGAAAGAAAGTGGTTATGAGTTTGATGTGGTTGAGGCGGTACCAGAATCTGAATCAGAACGAGTATTCAGAAATTTGGCACGTAAGCATGATGTAGTTTTTGGCACAAGTTTTGGTTACATGGATCCTATGTTAAATGTTTCCAAAAGATTTCCTGATACTAAATTTATGCACGCTACTGGTTTCAAAACATCAGAAAATTTAAATAATTATAACTGTCGATTGTTTCAAGCACGTTATTTGGCAGGCCAGGCAGCAGGATTATTAACTAAAACCAATAAAATCGGATTTGTTGGTTCTCATCCGATTCCAGAAATCATTTCAAATATCAATGCTGCAACTCTTGGAGCAAAATCCGTGAATCCAGATATCACAGTTCAGATTGTTTGGATTAATTCATGGTTTGACCCAGCGAAAGATACAGCAGCTGCAGATGCACTGTACAATAATGGCGTAGATGTATTCTTTACAACTACAGATTCGCCATCAGTAGTGATGATAGCACAAAAGCAATCCACTGCAGACAAACCTCTATGGGGAATGGGTAATGATGCTCCGATGAACTCTTTTGGTCCAGATCGTTATGCAACTGGTCCGATGTTTAATTGGGATGTTTATTATAAGCATGTGATGAAATCAGTAGAAGATGGAACATGGGAGGTTGATACACCATTTTGGGGTATGGAAAAAGGCTGTGTAGGACTTAGTCCGTGGGGACCAAATGTACCCGCAAATGTCAAATTTCATGTTGAAGCAGAAAAAGAAAAATTTGTGTCTGAAGAATATGATGCATCATTTCCATTCTCTGCAGGATTCACAAAACAAGATGGAACAGTTGTTGAACCTGGAATGGGACGTGAGGGAATTGAAAATATGAATTATTTTGTTGATGGTGTAATTTCAAATTATCCATAACACACATAAGGAATAAAAATGAAATATATTTTAAGTTTAATTTTAACAATTTTTATTTCCTTCTCGGCACATGCCAAGGAGGTTACATTATTGATGGACTGGTTTCCGCAAGGTAATCAAAGTGTTTTCTGGCAAGCAATGTTGGATAACGATAATTATAAATTGAAGATTAATGTAAAGCCTGGAGGTCCAAAAGTTAGTACAACTGCGGCAGTTGCCAGTGGACAAGTTGAATTTGGGTTAAACGGATCAGACAGTGTGATGCAAGCAAATTCTAAAGGCGCAGGATTGGTAGCAATTTTTGCAAATCTAGATCATGTTCCTTATACATTAGTTTTTCATCCAAATCAGGGAATTAAAACAGTAAAAGATCTTGATGGTAGAAGATTTGCTGTTGTTCCTGGTATTACATATTGGAAATGGATCAAAAAGGAATATGGATTGAATTATGTCGATGAATTTCCTCTCACTGGAGATTTAGGACTATTTGCGAAAAGTCCGGAAATGTTTCAACAAGGATATAGTTTATTTTTACCTGCTAGAATGGATGCAAAGGGTATTCCTAATGCCCAAATTAAAGTTGCCGATTTAGGATATAAACCATATAGTGTTTTATTTACAACACAAAAAATGATTGATGAAAATCCTGAATTGGTAAGAGAGGTTGTTTGGAGATTAAGAGCAGCATTTTCAAAATCATTAAACAATCCTAAACCAACTATGGATTTGATATTGTCTAAGGATAAAAAAACAAATGAATCAATTCATATGAATGCGATTAATTTAATGAAAGAAGAATTTTTACCCAAAGATTATGCTAAATTAGGTTGCATGAGTCCGGGAAGGTGGGATAGATTGTCCTCACAATTGAAAGAAGTTGATGTTGTCCCTGCTAATTTTGATCCCACTTCATCATATGATCTTTCTTTTTTGAGTAATTGTAATTGATACGGTAATCAATGATTGAAATTTGTAATGTAAATAAAAATTTTGGTGAAATTCAAGCATTGAACGATATAAATTTGAAGATTGCCACAGGCGAGTTTGTTAGTATTGTAGGACCTTCAGGCTGTGGCAAATCAACTTTACTACGTGTGATAGCAGGATTAATATCTACAAATGGTTTAATTAAAAAACCTAAAAATGGAGCATTTGTATTTCAAGATAGCGCCCTATTACCATGGAGAACTGTTCAACAAAATGTTGAATTATTGATGGAATTAGAAAAAATAACAGACATCAAAGAAAAATCTAAAAATTCTCTTAAAAGTGTTGGATTAACTGGTTTTGAAAAAAAATATCCACATCAATTAAGTGGCGGTATGAAAATGAGATTGAGTCTCGCTAGATCTTTAGTATTGGAACCTGAATATTTACTATTAGATGAACCATTATCCGCAATAGATGAATTTACCCGTGAATCATTACAGGACGAGATATATAATTTATGGATAAAACATAAATTTACAGGAATTTTAGTTACACATAATATATCCGAAGCAGTTTATTTAAGCAATCGTGTTATTTTAATGAGCAAAAGACCAGGAAAAATATTTGACATTGTAAAAATTCCCTTTAAATATAGAAACGATGAATTACGAGAAAATTCTAAATTTTTGAAAATAGTGAATGAAATATCAAGAAAGTTAAGATCATGTCATTAAATAAGTATTTGCCTCCTTTATCGATATTATTTTTTTTCGTATTAATATGGCACGTATCTGCAAAAACTTATGACATGCAATTTTTATTACCTTCCCCCCTATCAGTTTTTGAAACTTTTTTAAATGATTTTAACATAATAATCAATGGCGGTTTAATTACTTTCAGAGAAGCTTTTTTTGGTTATTTAATAGCAATAATTATTGGATTGATTACGGCAACAATAATGAGTTTATCTAAAATCATAGAAAAAAGTTTATATCCATATGCAATTTTACTACAAACAGTTCCTATAGTTGCGGTTGCTCCTCTCATAGTTTTATGGTTTGGTTTTGAGGAAAAAAGTGTAATTATAATAAGCATTATAATATCATTATTTCCTATAATTAACAATACATTATTTGGATTAAAATCTACACCAGAAACACTATTAGAATTATTTAAAATGCACAAGTCTAATAAATTTAATTGTTTTTTTAAATTACAATTTCCTTACGCAATTCCAAATATTATTACAGGTTTAAAAATTTCTGCGGGTTTATCGGTAATCGGTGCAATAGTAGGTGAATTTATTATTGGGTCAGGCAGTACGGGTGGAGGATTAGGCGTACAAATAATATATGCACAGGCAAATTTAGAGACATCTTTAGTAATTGCTCTAATTTTTGCTGCAACTAGTCTTGGATTTTTATTTTTTTCAATTATTTCTTTGATAGGATATTTTTTACTTCATCACTGGCATGAATCAGAAAAAGGTATTTTATGATAGAAAAAGGTCAGCACTTTATAACTTTTGATATTTACGACAAAGAGCAAATAATTTTAATTTTAAATGATATTTTTAGTCAAGATTTAGGAAATCCTAAAACATTTGAAGTTGGAAATAAGAAAAAATTTGTGACAAATTTATTTTACGAACCTAGTACTAGAACTAATTCGAGTTTTTATGCAGCTGAAAAATTTATTGGTTGCGAAGTTTTGAATATTAATAATGTTGTATATAGCAGTGTTTCAAAAGGAGAATCATTTGAAGATACGATTAGGAGTTTGCAAACCTATGCAGATTGCATTGTTCTCAGACATCCTGACACAGGTTCTGCAAAAATTGCTGCTGAAATAAGTGAGGTTCCAATAATAAATGCTGGAGATGGTATAGGAGAACATCCTACACAAACATTATTGGATCTATATACAGTTTTTAAACATTATAGAAGAATAGATAATTTAACTTTTACTTTAGTTGGTGATTTGAAATACGGTAGAACAATACATGGCTTAATAAAAGCATTACATAAATTTGACTGTACAATTAATTTAATTTCTCCCGGTTCTTTAAAATTACCAATTGAATATCAAAAAAAATCACATAATGTATATGATAACTTTAATGATGATGTTTTAAATAACACCGATGTGTTATATTTGACAAGAGTTCAAAAAGAAAGAGGAGCAATTATAAGTGCAGGAACTTATTCATTTAATCATGAAAATTCCTCCAAATTAAATAAAAAATCTATTGTTATGCATCCATTGCCTAGGGTAGATGAACTACCAACTTGGTTTGATGATGATCCTAGAGCAAAATATTTTGAACAAATGAAAAATGGTTTAATTGTTAGAAAATATATTTTAAAAAAAATACTATATTAAGATAGGATTTCATGAGTTGTACAGTAGTGATA
>Ga0129342_1000295_pt1 | contig 20019 bp, 24 predicted proteins | sample CPBDNA_5_FD_94426 | JGI IMG/M metagenome (GOLD analysis project Ga0129342, IMG submission 94426) | Freshwater to marine salinity gradient microbial communities from Chesapeake Bay, USA - CPBay_Sum_15_0.2_DNA | ecosystem: Environmental > Aquatic > Marine > Coastal | place: USA: Chesapeake Bay...
GATGATATTTCGCGTTAAAGCTCTCGCTTCAATTAGGCATTTACGAGGAAATGAAATAAAGATCGAGCCCCGAATCTCAGTGATTCGACTGGAACTCTCTCGTCGACCCCATGAAAGAGAGCCGTAAAATCAAGATCGGTTGGAAGTTGTAGTGGACTAAATCCATAACCAGCGATTCCCAACTTAGCCAACGCTTTATTGTCAGTACCACCAAACATTAGGAATGGGACTGGGATTCCTTCAGGATCCTCGTTCTTTATGGCAGCAATCATCTTTTCAACTAGAGGTCCTGAGAAATCTACCTCTAGGGGTATATCTGAAACTAAACTTTCAACCTGTACATGTTCTCCGGCCAACTCCTTAACGGTGGCAATCAATTCCGATTCATATCCCGGAATAGTTCGTCCATCTACAACCGCACTCGCAGTCTGTGGGATTACGTTGGCCTTATAGCCAGCTTCTAACATTGAAGGATTTGCAGTGTTATTAAGAGTTGCTTCGATAATTCGAGACATTGAGCCGAGCTCACTTATAACCGGTGCCAAATCATTCTTATCAAACTTCTTTCCAGTCAATTCGGCCACTTTTGACAAGAAGAGTTCGTTGGTTCTTGTGAGGCGCAGCGGCCATTTGTAGTTACCGATCCGAGATAACGCCTCTGCGAGCCTGGTAACAGCATTCTCGCGATTGACCATTGACCCATGACCAGCAAGCCCGGAGGCCGTCAATTTCATCCATTCGATTCCCTTTTCGGAGGTTTCAATCAAATAGATTCTTTTTCCAGAAGAGAGAGTAAATGAGAATCCACCTACCTCGGAGACAGCCTCGCTACATCCTTCAAATATCTCTGGATGCTTTTCTGCCATCCATCTCGACCCGTAGATTCCACCAGCCTCTTCATCTGCAAAAAATACGATTACCATTCTTCGCTTAGGTTTGAATCCGTGTCTGGCCCAGAGTCTGAATACAGCAAGCATCATTGCATCCATATTTTTCATATCAACGGCGCCTCTACCCCAAATGCACCCGTCCTTAATCAACCCGGAAAATGGATCCACGCTCCAATCCGCCGCATTTGCCGGCACAACATCAAGATGTCCGTGTACCACCAAACCAGGTAATGACGCATCGGTACCTTCAAGACTTGCAACCACCGAAGCGCGATTCGTTGCGCTCTCTAGAATTCGCGCCGGTATTCCAACTTCTTCCAGTTTTGTTACAACATATTGAGCTACTGCGGCTTCATCACCCTTACCGTCTCCGTAATTTACGCTCGGTATTCGAATGAGTTCCTGACAAAGAGTTACTACATCAGCCTCTAACTCTGCGCGGAGCGCGGGGGTAAGTTCCATGGGTTAAAGTATGCCGTCTCTTGTCCGGGTGGCGGAATTGGCAGACGCGCTAGCTTGAGGTGCTAGTTCTCGAAAGAGATTAGGGGTTCAAGTCCCCTTTCGGACACAATTGATGGTTATGCTCCGGCCGTGGCTACATCATTAGATCATGCACTCTCACTTATTGCGGATGTGCCGGATTATCCAAAACCAGGAATTCTCTTCAAGGACATAACTCCCCTTCTCGCTGACGGAGCCGGTTTTTCGGTAGTAATAGATGAGCTGTCTGCTCGGATTTCTAAACTGGGCTCAAAGATTGACGCGATAGTTGGCATCGAAAGTCGTGGTTTTATTTTGGGAGGCGCGCTCGCTAAAGCTTTGGAGATTGGATTTGTCACCGTAAGAAAGCCAGGCAAGCTGCCCCGGGATGTTCATCGCAAGGATTATCAGCTCGAGTATGGTTTTGATGCCCTAGAGATGCATAAAGATCTCATTGATCCAACAAGTACCGTAGTAATAGTCGACGACGTTTTAGCTACCGGGGGCACCGCCCTAGCTTGTCATGAACTCGTAAGTTTCACCGGTGCTAGAACTCTTGCTCACATTTTTCTCCTTGAAATTACATTCTTACAAGGACGAGAGTTAATAAACAAAACGCATCCCGAAGTAGAAGTCGTTTCGCTCTTGAGAACCTGATGATAAATCATGGCTGAATTGATCTACTACTGCGGAACAATGGATAGTGGCAAGTCAACGCTTGCGCTACAAACTGCCCATAACCATCAGAGTCGAGGTCGTTCGGGAATACTTTTCACGAATAGAGATCGTGCCGGAAGTGGAAAGATTTCGTCGAGATTGGGATTGACCTCCGAAGCCCTTGAAGTGACCGAGGAATTTGATATCCATAGATTTATTGTCGAGCAGCTCTCCCGTGGGGCGAGAATCGACTATGTAATCTGTGATGAAGCTCAGTTCTATGCGCCCGAACAGATCGAGCAACTGGCTCGAATTACCGATGGACTAGGAATAGATGTATTTGCTTTTGGGATACTCACCGATTTCCGGACCAAACTATTTCCAGGTTCTGCTCGATTAGTTGAGTTGGCCGATCGAGTTCAAACGCTACAGGTGGAAGCGCTCTGTTGGTGTGGTGAGCGCGCCACACACAATGCCCGAACTATTGATGGATCGATGGTGACCGAGGGCGAACAAGTAGTCGTCGGTGACACCGGAGGACGAGATGTCGTTGCCTATGAAGTTCTATGTAGGCGACACCATATGAGGAAAGTAACTGCCCGCGCTAGTGGGGAAGCTCATCAATCGATTGAACCTCTCCCCTTCTCGTAACGTGAGTTCTCTTACGGGATTGTAAGGTTATCTTCATGACTGATTCGGCTGTAAGTGATACAACTTCGAAAAAAGTTCGCGGCTATGCGGCGCTAGATCCAAATTCTGGGTTAGCCCCTTATGAGTTCTCGCGTCGTGGATTAAGAGATGATGACATTGGTTTTGAGATTCTCTTCGCCGGAATCTGCCACTCTGATATTCACCAAGTTAGGCAAGAGTGGGGTCCGGCTCTCTATCCGATGGTGCCTGGCCATGAGATTGTGGGTGTGGTGACAGAGATCGGTTCGACGGTTCAGAAATTCAAAATAGGTGACCGAATTGGCGTTGGAGTCTTCATTGATTCCTGTCGCAAATGCCGGAACTGCAAGGCAGGCATGGAACAGTATTGCGCTGAAGGTATGACTGGTACTTACAATGGTTATGAAAAAGATGGAAGAACTATTGCCTTTGGTGGTTACTCAAACTATTTCGTAGTTAATGAACGCTACGCCGTCACGGTTCCTGACAACTTAGATGCTGCCGGTGTCGCGCCCCTACTATGCGCCGGAATCACACTTTATTCTCCAATTCGACACTGGAAGGTACAACAAGGAAGCCGAGTAGCTGTAATGGGTCTTGGCGGTTTGGGCCATATGGGAGTCAAGTTCGCGGCCGCCCTCGGCGCCGAAGTAACGGTATTGAGTCACTCTCCCTCTAAAGAGAGAGATGCTTTGGAGATGGGCGCTACCAGATTCATTCATACAAAAGGCGATGACTGGAACAAGGGCCTCAAGAAGAGTTTTGATCTGGTGTTAAATACCGTCTCTGCCGAGATTGACCTTGAACCCTATTTGCAACTTCTGGACACTAATGGAACGCTCGTGGTGATTGGCCTGCCCGGAAAGCCATATTCAATAAGCGCCGGGACTCTCCTAGATGGTCGTCGCTCAGTTGCCGGTTCAATGATTGGCGGCATGCCCGAATTGCAGGAAATGCTCAACTTCTGTGGTGAAAAAAAGATAGTAAGCGATGTTGAAGTTATCAAAGCGGATTACATCAATGAAGCCTACCGACGAACGGTTGCAAGCGATGTCAAGTATCGGTTCGTAATCGATGGAAAGACTTTCTAAATATTTGATGCAAGAAGTGCAAGGAATGGCGCAACGGCTAGGGCGGGAAGTAAATCTCCGATAGCAATTTCTCTTATTCTTAACAATTTAAGTGCAATACCCAGCAATAGCACTCCCCCAGTAGCGGTCATGGCCTCGACTTGATAATCATCTAGAACGCTTCCCAAAACAAATCCAACAAATGTCCATATCCCCTGGTAGATGCCTACTGGAATTGCTGAGAACGCTACGCCCCACCCCAAACTTGCGGCGAACGCAATAGAAGCAAAGAAATCTAAGATGCTTTTAAGCATGAGTTGATCGATTCCTGTAGACATACCATCACTGATGCTTCCAAGGATCGCAAGCGGGCCGATGACGAAAATCAGTGAAGCAGTTACAAATCCCGTTACAAAGTTCTCGTTTGAAGCGGTACTTTTTGTCGTCGCGAATCGATCCTTTAGTTTGGTGCCGAGACTATTAAGGCGATCTTCAATTCGCAACCATGAACCAATCAATCCCCCGAGAATTAGCGCACCAAGTACAATCAAAAGTGGAGATCCGTCTGGGACCGATGATAGGAACTCTTCCTCAAAGAGTGAAGCGAGAGCAGAAGCCGCCCCAATAAGGGTGACTGCTCCCAGAACATCGGTGAGCAACTCTCTAGTTCGCAACTTAATTCGATTTCCGAAGAATCGCCCAAAGAAAGTTCCAATGAGAATGGCTAGGACATTGATTAAAGTTCCCACGCCAACAAACATGCGACTATCCTAGAGTAGAGTGCGGCAGTGATTTATTGGATGAACTTCTTTCGTCCTCATAAAACGGTTCCAAACACACCTTGGACTGGAATACATTCGTGGGACTTAGCTCCCATTCGAGTTGTCATTCTTTCGCTAGGTCTCTTTATATTCGGATTGGGTGACTCGCTCGTAATCCAGTCGACGCTCGGCAATGCTCCTTGGTCTGTGCTCGCACAGGGAATTTCGAACCAGCTAGAAATTTCAATTGGTACGGCAACTCTGCTCGTCAGCGCAATTGTACTCGCAATGTGGATTCCTTTAAGAGAGCGGCCTGGCTTTGGAACGATAATGAATATTTTGATCATTGCCGGAGCAATTGATGTCGGCATTTGGATATTTCCGTCACCCCATTCGTTTCCATTTCAAGTTATTTATGTCCTTTTGGGGATAGCAATGGTTGGCGCTGGTTCCGCCTTGTATATAACTTGCGGATTGGGTCCGGGACCGCGCGATGGTTGGATGACCGCGCTACATAAACGCACGGGAGTTCGGGTGGGCCGAGTTCGTCTTGGCATTGAACTCTCTGTTCTCTCTTTGGGGTGGTTTCTCGGTGGAACCTTTGGCCTGGGCACTGCGCTTTTTGCCCTTCTAATTGGCCACTCTGTAGCAATTTCGTTTGGTGTCGTTTCCCGACTTACCGCTCGGTAGGAATTAGGTTTAGGCCTTCCCTCAGCTCGTGGACTGCCTCCACGCGGTGTCGCAACCACCACCGTTAAAAAATTAGCGATCTCTCAACCATTTGCGTTGAGGTGAAAGGCAGAAGATGCTGGATACCTTCTTTAAAATATCAGAACGCGGATCCTCATTAGGACAGGAAATCCGTGGCGGCGTAGTTACCTTCTTCACGATGGCGTACATCGTCGCGCTTAACCCTTTAATAATCGGACTCGCACAGGATGCCGATGGAAAATATATAGGCGGCGGAGATGCACCAAATCTCGCACTCATCGCTGCTGCAACTGCGCTTGTCGCTGGTGTTCTATCGATCCTAATGGGCGTAGTGGCCAATTTCCCATTGGCGCTCGCAACCGGACTCGGATTGAACACATTCGTAGCAGTAGCTATCGCCTCACAGATGACGTGGAAAGATGCCATGGGACTAGTAGTCCTTGAAGGCATCATCATCACCATCTTGGTCTTAACGGGTTTCCGTACCGCTGTATTTCGCGCCGTACCTACCCAATTGAAAATTGCAATCTCTGTAGGTATTGGCCTTTTCATCGCTCTGATTGGACTTGTTGATGCCGGCTTCGTCCGTAGAACGGCTGCCGGCCCAGTACCGGTCACCCTCGGAGATGGTGGCGAGCTCGTAGGTTGGCCGATTGTCGTTTTCTCGTTTGGACTATTTCTAACTATCGGATTGATGGTAAGAAAAGTTAAGGCGGCGCTACTTCTTGGAATAGTGGTATCTACTGCCCTTGCAGTTGCAATAGAAAATGCTTTCAAAATTGGTCCAAACTTCGACGGTACAAATGTGAATCCAAAAGGTTGGGGATTAAATGTTCCTGCCGTACCTTCGGATATCGTGGCTACTCCAGACTTCAGCCTTCTGGGACAGTTCAATCTTTTTGGATCGTTCGAGAGAGTTCCACTAATAACGGCTCTCTTGTTGGTATTCACGCTTCTCTTGGCAGATTTCTTTGACACCATGGGAACAATGACTGCAATTGGTCAAGAGGCCGGCCTAAACGATAAGGACGGAACTCCTCCAAACGCCGAGCGAATTCTTCTTGTTGACTCGCTCGCAGCCGTTGCCGGTGGTGCTTCATCAGTATCGAGCAACACCTCCTATATCGAATCTGCTTCGGGCGTTGGCGAAGGAGCGCGAACCGGCCTTGCTTCAGTAGTAACCGGAGTTCTCTTCCTTCTTACAACATTTCTATCCCCGCTCGTTGCCGTGATTCCTTATGAAGCCGCGGTTCCAGCGCTAATCATCGTTGGTTTCTTGATGATGACTCAGATCAAATCTATTGATTGGGAAGATTATGGAATAGCGATTCCAGCATTCCTCACGATCATTCTCATGCCATTTACCTATAACATCTCCGTTGGTATTGGCGCCGGTTTTGTCTCTTACGTCGTAATCCGCGCAATCCAAGGTCGGACAAAGGATGTTCATCCTTTGCTTGCCCTTGTCGCCGGACTCTTCATGATCTACTTCCTAAGCGACCCCATCAATACTTGGATCGGCTAGCAGTAGCGCGATAAAAAGAATTGGGGCTCCCAAACGGAGCCCCAATTTTCATTACCAATCAATGGGCCTGTGGCCCAGCTCTTGCAATATTTGATTCACTTTTGAAAATGGTTTTGAACCCAGGAAACCCCTGTGTGCCGAAAGTGGGCTGGGATGAACTCCTTCGACGAGACGATTACTCTGAAAAAGATGAGCCAATTCTCGGGCTGAATTTCCCCAAAGAATTGCGACCGCACCATGATCTGCGCAAACCTCAGCAACGGTTCTCGTTATTGGTTCCCATCCCATTTTCCCGTGAGAACCGCTATTCCCCGCCGACACTGTTAAAACACGATTCAAAAGCATTACGCCCTGATCTGCCCACCTTGTTAGGTCACCGTCTCCTGTGCTAGTTGAACCTATATCGGTGATGATTTCCTTTTGAATATTCATTAAAGATCCTGGGAGGCCAGAACTTCTTGGCGTAACCGAAAAGGCTAGGCCGCAGGCATCCTGAGCGTTTGGATAAGGATCTTGGCCGATAAGAAGTACTTTTACTTCGCTAGGAGGAACTTCTAGCGCCCGGAAGACTAGCTTTCTGTCGGGAAGTATTCGATTTCCTGAATCCGCCAAGCCACGCAATTGATCGCCAATGGAATTGATTGCTTCTCGATGTGAATCTAGATACGGCTGCCAAGCTTCTGGAATGGTTTCAAAAAGTTTCATCTTTAACTACGCCTGCTGCGAGATAACTGAATAGCGATTTCCGTCGAAACGAAGCGCTACATTTACATTGAAAAGCGTATTGAGATTCTCCTCGGTTAGCACATCACTGATTTCTCCCGCGGCAAAGTCGATTCCCGACTTAAGCAACAAAACGTGAGTAGTGCCTCTCGGAATCTCCTCAATATGATGGGTGACAATCACAGAGGAAGGTGCGCCGGGTTCATCTAGAAAATTGGAAATTCGATTAAGAATATCCTCTCTACCGCCTAGATCCAGGCCAGCGGCGGGTTCATCTAGAAGCAAAATTTCGGGATTTGCCATTAAAGAGCGCGCGATTTGAACTCGCTTTCTTTCACCCTCGCTCAGCGTTCCAAAAGTTCGTTCTGCAAGTTCTCGCACTCCAAACACATCCAGAAGGGCCTTTGCTCGGGATTCATCCCATAGATCGTATTCTTCAATCCACCGCCCGGTAATTGCATATGCTGCAGTCAAAACCAAATCAACGACTCTCTCATCTTGGGGCAGGTACTCTTGCAAAGCCGCCGAAGAGATGCCTATTCGTGGTCGAAGTTCAAAAACATCCACTCGACCCATTTCTTCACCAAGTATCTCTACTCTGCCTCGACTCGGATGAATAAGGGCTGCTATCAATTGAAGGAAGGTCGTTTTACCTGCTCCGTTTGGGCCAATAACTACCCAACGTTCACCCTGATTTAGCGACCAGTTGATCGGGCCCAGAATGTTCTGACCGCCGCGAATTACTGAGACATTCTCAAGCTTTAGCAGGCCGCTCATGAGCGAGAAAGATACCTGCTAGCGATAAGTTATCGCGGATAAGCGCTTTATTGGGAGCGTCACCCTTATGATGCCGGGGTGTCTCAAGCTAGTAAATTGACCATGAATTCATTGATTTTAGCCACTGGCGTTAGTAATCCGCGTGCTGCCGAAGTTATCGAGGACGCAATCTCAGCTTTTGTACATCAGAAAATTGAGACTCAGCGCATCGATCTTGGTGGCCGAACCATTGTTGCTATTTTGATTCGTCACGATCCAGCTCACTACGAGGCCATACTCAAGGATTTGCGCACTGCGGGCGACCAAGAAAATCTCGATATTGCAATGCTCGAAACCGAGGAAGCATCTTGAAATACCGGCTCGTCTTATCGGATGTTGATTCAACCCTCATAGATCAAGAGGTGATTGATTTACTTGGACGGATGGCAGGAAAAGAGAAGGAAATCTCTGAAATTACATCTCGTGCTATGGCTGGGGAGCTTGATTTTAGTGATGCGCTACGAAGTCGAGTATCCCTTCTTGATGGATTACCCGCTTCAGTCCTTGAAGAAGTAACTGACTCGATTACTCTCTCACCTGGTGCGCTTGAGCTAAAAATGTTCTGCAGGACAAACGGAATTTTTTTTGGCGCAGTCAGTGGCGGTTTTATCCAAATCTTGAGGAATATGACGTTTTTCGAGGATATTGACTATTTAGAGGCTAATTTCCTCGAGGTAATTGATAACCGATTAACTGGAAAGGTTTCCGGGCCCATCATTGATCGTAAAGCCAAGGCTGATCATCTTGAGCGATTCGCCGATTCACTAAATATCAGGCTTGAAGACACGATCGCAATCGGCGATGGAGCAAATGATCTATCCATGATTCAATCGGCAGGCCTTGGGGTTGCCTTCAGAGGAAAAGAAATCCTTCGCAATGCAGCAACACTCTCAATCGAAAAGAGCCTTAGTGAATTAATAGAGTTTCTCGAACGTTAGAGGCGACAAGAATGTATATCGGTGACGAGAATTCCTCGAGCGCCAACATCCCAAAGCTTGTCCATCACCGAATGAACATCGCTGCGTGGAACCATGGCACGCACTGCCACCCAGTTATCCTTAGCTAAGGGAGATATGGTCGGCGATTCGAGACCTGGCGTAATTTTGCATGCTGCCTCTAGTTTGCTCTTTTCAATATCGTAATCAACCAAGACATACTGTCGCGCAATTACGACACCTGAAACTCGTCTAATTAGAATTTCAGCTTGACCGTTTACGAAATTGGGTCGCGAAATTAGTAGCGCCTCACTTTTCAAGATCGGGTCTCCAAAAACGCTTAAGCCCGCCTGCTTCAAAGTGTTGCCCGTCGCAACCACATCAACGACTATGTCAGCGACCCCCAATTTAATAGCGCCTTCGACAGCGCCGTCTAACTCAACTATCTCAGCGGTAATTCCGGTCTTTGCTAAGTAATCTTTCACAAGACCTGGATAGGAGGTTGCGATTCGTTTGCCACTGATGCGTGATAAATCTATCTCACCACTTTCTATCGCAGGTGCCGATGCTGCCATTCGGAATTCACTCCGACCGAAATTCAACTCGAGCTTTTCATCGGCACCTTTGCCGCTATCTAGAAGTAGATCCCTACCAGTTACCCCCAAGTCAATTTTGCTCGACGCAACATATGTGGCTATATCTCTGGGGCGAAGGTAGAAGAACTCAACATCGTTAATGGAGTCATAAAACGAGAGCTCTTTAGAGTCGATTCGTAACCTATAGCCGGCCTCACGAAAGATTTCTGTCGCATCAGAGGCTAGGGCTCCTTTATTTGGCAGAGCAACAGATAGAGTCACCTACAACCTCCGATAAACATCTTCTAGGTCAATTTTCTTTTGAATCATCAGCACTTGAATCCAGTAAAGCAATTGAGAAATTTCTGTGGCTAGCTCATCGTTGCCCTGGGATTCAGCAGCCAGCATCACTTCACCGGCTTCTTCCAATATCTTCTTTGTTATCGCGTGGGTACCAGATGATACGGCAGCCAGAGTTGTTGAGTTAGGGTCCTGCTCAATTACCTTCTCGACTAATTCAACCCACAAATTATCGAAACTTTTCAAAATCGGCTCCGATCGTTTAGATGGTCATTGAACTTCAAAGGCTCAGTTTACTTTACCGAGTTAGCTACGCGTCGAAGATTTTCTACTACCTGCGCAGGATCATCAGACTTAAAAACCGCTGAACCGGCAACAAATGCATCAGCGCCAGCTTTTCGGGCAATCTCGATAGTTTCTAGATTAATCCCGCCATCTACCTGAAGCCAAACATCCCCCAGCCCGTTCTGATTCAACCAGAGTCGGGCTTTTTCAACCTTGGGCATCATGTCGACCATAAATTTCTGCCCTCCAAAACCTGGTTCAACGGTCATAACAAGGATCATGTCCAAAAAAGGTAAGAGCTCTAAAACAGCTTCGACTGGAGTGCCCGGCTTAATAGCAATTGCTGCTCGTTTGCCTTTTGAACGCAAATCCTTCAAAACTTTAATGGGATCAGCGCACGCCTCATAATGCACAGTAATACTTACCGCCTCAGTATCGGCGTAGGGCAAGGCATTCTTGTCTGCGTCTGCGATCATGAGATGAACGTCTACTGGTATTACGGAATCTCGAATTATTTCGCGTGATTTATCAAGATCGAAAGTAAAATTTGGAACGAATACATTATCCATCACATCTAGATGCAAGAGATCACTTAATTCCGCGATTCGCCCGATTTCACTCGGCAATTCATCGAAATTTGCATTGAGAATACTTGGACAAATTCGAATCACAACACAATCCTACTCTTCAATCATTTGTAAAAGTGAAAGAAACATACAATCGGTTCCATCTTTATAAGTCCAGAGTTGGAGGTCTCCATCTTTATCCGCTCTGTCTCCAACAGATACACGTTTGAAGTTCTTATGCGTTCTCAGGAAATCGCTAATCTGTAACTTGGTTTCAGCAAGATGTGGGCTACATGTCGCATAACCGATAATGCCCTTTGAGTTCAGATGCAAGGCTGCTTCATTTAGGAGCTCACGCTGAAGTTGAATCAAAGTTCTCACGCTTTTTGGATCTCGACGCCACCGAACCTCAGGCCTTCGTCGAAGCGCACCTAGACCAGTGCATGGTGCATCGATCAAGATTCGGTCAAAATTACCGAGCGTCTCTGGGAAATCTCGACCATCGAAAGATTCAATCTTTGAGCTGCGTATAACCTGAGCTAATAATTCCTTTCGTGCCGAAGTCGGTTCGTTAACTACCAATTCATCTCCGGAGAGCAATGACTCTAGATAAGCGGCTTTGCCGCCCGGACCAGCACAAAGGTCCAACCAACGCAATTTCGCAGTAGCCGTCTCTTTTGTACTATGAAAAATCTCCACGATTAATTGCGACCCGAGATCTTGAACGCCAGCTCTTCGCTCTCGTATAGCGGGGATATCACCCGGGTTACCTTTAAAGCTAAAGGCATTCATGGACTCTGGAATCAATTCTCCACCAGCTGCTATTAGCTCTTGGTGGGTAGAGCGCCCAGGCCAAGCCGCAAGTGTAGGCAGGGCGATTTCATTATCAGCAATAAGTTGCGCCTCGACCTTTGCATCTTCCTTGAGTGCATCTCGAAAGGCATTGATTATCCAATCCGGATGTGAATATTTCTCCTGCCATTGTGAAGGATGAAATTCTAAGTTTTCCGATATCCGTCTCATGATGGCATTCACAAAACTCGCAGCACTTTTTCCAGCCACAGCCTTGGCTAAGTCAACAATTTCATTTACTGCCGCATGCGGCGACGTCCTTAAGATTAGCAACTGGTAAGCGCCTAACCGTAGCGCCGTCAGGGTTTTGAGATCAACCTGATCCAATCCCCTATCAAGATGACGCTTAATAGCCGCGTCTAAGAAACCCTTCATACGCAAAGTGCCATAAACAAGATTGGTCACTAAGGCTTTATCCCTTTGCTCAAAATTCGAATTTGTAAGTGCCCTTGGAACAATCAAATTACTGTAGAGCTCAAGAGTTTCAACTTCAAATAGCAACTCCCAAGCAAGCTGGCGAGGAGTCGTTGAGCGAAAAGAATTCTTACTCAAATTTTTCGCCATCTTTAATGCGCGCGCCACGAACCCAATCTGCGCTAGTTGAAACTTTTTTACCAGATTCTTGGAGTTTTTTTATCTCTAGAAAGCCGCCACTTGAGGCAATCTTCAATGGCTCTACGGAGAGGACGGCACCTGGTGAGTCATTCTTGGCGTCGTGATCCTGGACACTTGCTTCAAGGATCTTGATGCGATTTCCACGAAATTGGCACCAAGCTCCAGGAGTCGGTGAAAAGGCCCTGACCTGATTTAAAATACGATACGGACTTTGATGAAAATTAATCCTTAGCTCCTCGGGATTGATTTTCGGAGCAAGCGAAAAATTACTCTCTTGTTTAGTTGGCGAAATTCCCTTTTCAATCATTGCTAAAGCCTTGACTACCGAATTTGCTCCTATCGACGCCAATTTCGTAAGGGCTGCACCCGAATCCAAATTCGCTATGGAACAAGGCGTTCGAAGATAGATCGGCCCTGTATCCATGCCCTCATCTAATGCAAAAACGGTAACACCGGAATCATCATCTCCCGCAAGAATCGCTCGTTGAACCGGGGCTGCACCTCTATATCGCGGCAGTAGCGAGAAATGTAAATTGATCCAACCAAAAGAGGGGATTTGCAACGAGTCAAGTTTCACCAGCATTCCGAAGGAAATCGCAATCACCAATTCGGGTGCCAGCTTGTGAAGTACTTCTTCTAAGTCGCCTTGATTCGATACCTTAAATATTGGGAATTTGTCAGCAACAGCACTGACAATCTCTTGCGGCCTCTCCTTCTTGCCTCTTCCTGCCGGCCGATCGGCTTTTGTGATTAAGCCCAAAATTTCATGTTTCGCCTTAAGAATCTCCTCGATAGTGGGAAGAGCTAATTCTGAGGTCGAGGCAACAACGACCTTCAATCTAGATTCCCTTACCGAACGTCTGATGTGGTGAAATCTTGATCTCAGGAGCATTTCCCGCCGATTCAGCAGATAAGAACCAATCAGAATTTCTAATATCTTTCATGGCTTGCTTGCGTAGATCCTGCGGCAGGCGATCAATAAAGAGGACTCCGTTTAGGTGGTCAGTTTCGTGTTGCAACGCCCGGGCTAAAAATGCTGACCCCTCTATAACTATTGGTTCGCCAAACATATTAAAGCCCTTTGCAACTGCTCGCATCGCTCTTGGTGTTTCATATCGCAACTCTGGGAATGATAAACATCCTTCTTCCCCGTCCTGCATTTCTTCACTTAAATCCAGCGATGGGTTTACTAAGTGGCCGATATCTTCATCTACATCCCAGACGAATACTCGAAGAGGTACTCCTATCTGCGGCGCAGCGAGCCCCGCACCAGGAGCATCAATCATCGTATCGATTAGATCCTTGACCAAGCTACGCAACTCCTTATCAAAGTCAACAACAGGCGCGGCCGGAGTAGTCAAGACGGGATCGCCAAAGAATCTAATCGGTTGAATAGACATCTCCGAATTCTACTCGCAAAGCGCCATATCAAATCTCAAAAGGGTCGATACGCATGGAGATCAGATCCATACCTTTTGCAGCACGATACCTGGCAAGAGCTGAAATCGTATCTACAACTTCCTGAGACTGCTCTACGGGAACTCTGATGAGAATTTCGGATGAATTAACCATTCTCGAAACTTCAGTTGAAGGGAATTCCTCTTTCAACTTCTGCTGGAAAGAAACTAGATTCGCTCCGGAGAGTCTCAAAAATCGATACCAAGGAGGAAGTTTTGCATTCCGCCGCTCTTCCAATATGGCGTTTGAAAGTCTTGCTGCTCCACGCGTATTAAATAATTGAACGATTCGATGTTGATTAGGTAGTGATAGGTATACCGGTGCCGCCTCAAGTCCACGAGCAACTAAAGAAAACCATTGATTGAGCAATCTTTCTTCGGCACGCAGGCTCGGATAATTAAGCTGAACCTCTCCATCCAAAAAGACAAGACCAGCGAAGTAGCCATTGGAGGGTTCCATCCCCGGGGTCGCCACTACGATGCCTCGCTCTGGGAGATCGGTTAGCGGCTTAGTACTAGTGGATAGAAAAATTGGTACTGCAGGAAAGGCTTTTCCTAACTCCTCTTCAATCCTGACCGCACCGCGATTAATGAATAATTTTTCAGTGCTGAAGCAGTGATCGCAGCGCCACTCCGAGAGAGAATTAGAACAAGCGCTACAGAAAAAATCCCCATCGCGTTTCATTTTCAGCGGGAAGCCACAATCGCAGATTGGACGATTTCGGCATCTTTTGCAGATAAAGAATGACGAATAATCCTTACTCGCTGTCTGCACTAGAACGACCCCATCTTCAAGGCCTTCTCGGATCGTTCGGTGATAAGTTTCGGGTTCGGATGCGATCCGACCGCGTTTTAGGGGGTTAGTCCAAGCGCTTCGTCTCAGTTTTATAAATCCTAACTCGACCAATCTAGATAATTCAGGTGTCGGAAATCCTGAGATAAAGGTTATGTTCAAGTTCATGACCTGCGCTCTGAGGAGGGCTATATCCCGTACGTTCCAATATGGGAACTTCTCGCTCCAGTAATGCTCAGATCCTTCGTGAAAAACAACTATGTCACCGAGGTTTGGGACTTGCCAGAAAATTGCAGAGCGTGCACCAATGACTATCGCTGACTTAGGAAAGGTATCTGGAAAGCGGGCTCTCCCGAACGCTTTAACAACTTGATTCGGGAAAACTTCAGCTATTTGCTCATGAAGCGATTCGGCCTCTCGCTCCGTTGGCACGATGCATAATGTTGAGCCCGATGCGTTTGCCTGCTCCTCCATCAATTCATGAATACTATCTCTAGTTAGATACCGGAATGCGACTTTACTTTTGCCCCTAACTCCCAATCCCAAATCAACCTCGGAAGAATTTATTCTCTTTCTTATAGGCACAAAGCTCAAAACTTTAATGACAGGTGCACCGTATCTTCTTGCAACCAGTTGAGCTAAGCTCAGAGCGTCTTGAGAGTAAGCATTTTGAGAAATACATTTAAGGATGGGCTTTCTTCGAACTTCATCGGCTATACCAACAGCAACTATTACTCCTTCGCGTTCACCATTTTGAAACGGAACCAAAACCCGCGAACCTATTCCTACTTCTTCAATTAGATCCTCTGGAATGCCGTATGAAAATGGCTGATCGAGGTGGGAAAGATCATGATCAATTAGAACCTCAGCAGATTTTGAGTAGTTTCCAGAGCGGATAACCGTTTTGGCTCGTTCCCGCTTGAGCTTCAGCGGTTTAGCCGACATATATCTAGCCCTTAACGGCTTTGGCCAATGCGGGCGCTTTGTCGACGTTCTCCCAGGTGAAATCTTTAAGTTCCCGTCCAAAATGACCATATGCACTTGTTTGCCGGTAAATCGGTCGCAGTAAATCCAAATCACGAATGATTGCCGCAGGCCTTAGATCAAAAACAGATAAAACTGCATCTGAAATCTGGGAAACTGGTACAGATTCAGTGCCGAAAGTCTCCACGAATAGCCCAACTGGATGAGCTTTTCCGATTGCATAGGCAACTTGAACTTCACATCTCTCGGCTAATTCGGCAGCAACAACGTTCTTCGCTACCCAGCGCATCGCATAGGCAGCTGAGCGGTCAACCTTTGATGGATCTTTTCCACTGAATGCACCACCACCATGACGAGCCATACCGCCGTAGGTATCTACAATGATTTTTCGTCCGGTCAAACCGGCATCACCCATCGGTCCACCGATAACAAATCGACCAGTTGGGTTTACTAAGGTTCTCATCGAATCGAATGGAATATCAAATGAAGAGAGAACCGGCTTAATTACTGAGTTGATTACCTCCGGGGTCATCTTCTTCTCAATATCAACTTCTGGGGCGTGTTGGGAGGAAATAACTACGGTATCAACACTGAGAGCCTTATTTCCATCGTATTCAATCGTTACTTGAGTTTTGCCATCGGGGCGGAGATATCCTAGAAGTCCACTCTTGCGCACCTCAGTTAACTTCTCAGCCAATCTATGCGCCATCGCAATTGGTAGTGGCATCAATTCTTGGGTATCCCTTACCGCATAACCAAACATAAGTCCTTGATCGCCTGCACCTTGGAGATCTAGCGGATCCACGGACTGAGAAAGTCGTTCTTCTACGGCGTGGTCAACCCCCGCAGCGATATCGCTACTCTGTGAACCAAGTGAAACCGAGACTCCACAACTATTTCCATCGAAACCTTTGTCGGAGCTGTCGTACCCAATCTCTAAAACGGTCTCCCGGACTAGCGACATAACATCTGCATAGCCATTTGTTGTGACCTCGCCGGCAACGTGAACTTGACCAGTTGTGATTAGTGTTTCGCAGGCCACTCGACTTTTAGGATCCTGCGAGAGCAAGGAATCGAGTACGGAATCTGAAATCGCGTCCGCGATTTTATCTGGATGTCCCTCAGTTACGCTTTCTGAGGTGAAGAGTCGTTTAGCCATTACTTCCTCCCAGTTCACGGGCAACTTCTGAAACTATCTTTCTCCCGACCTCATATTTGTCGGTGCCAGCAAATTGCCATTCTTCGCCCCTCTTCGAAAGAAGCGTCCCCGAGGTCTTTTCTTCTCCGAATACCCGACCCTGACTAACATCTGTAACATAAAGTAAATCAACGCCCTTGGCATGTAACTTCTTCAATCCCTTATCGCGAATGGACTTCCCCGTCTCGGCAGCAAATCCAACGAAGACTTGGTTACCGCGTTTTAATTCGCTAAGACCGGCCAAAATATCGGGATTTTTCTCCAGAGTTATAGACGCCAACTCTGATTTAGTTATCTTCTCATCTGCTGGCCGACTCGGACGCGCATCGGCCACCGCGGCAGCCATTACCAAGACATCTGCAGAATCAATTTCAGACCTAACGGCATCGTTCATTTCAATAGCAGTGGTGACATTTATCCGATTCACACCCTCGAGCTCATAATCTTCAGTGATCCCACTAATAACCGTAACTTCTGCACCAGCCCGAAGCGCTTCATAAGCAATGGCAAGGCCTTGGCGGCCACTGGACTTATTACCAATGAAACGAACTGGATCGATAGCTTCAGCTGTTCCCCCGGCCGTTATCAAAACTCGCTTGCCCAAAAGGGGCGAGTCAAGTTTGGTGATCCCAGAGACTGCTTCAAGAATTTGAGCTGTCTCAGGGAGCCTTCCAATGCCTGAATCTTTACCGGTCAGCCGTCCAGTATCTGGTTCGAGAATAACTATTCCTCGCGCTGAGAGCGTTTTGAGATTAGCTTGAGTAGCCAAATTTTGATACATGCCCGGGTGCATGGAAGGAACAAGCAAGATTGGTGCGCTTGTGGCCAGTACGGTTGTGGTCAATAGATCATCAGCTCGTCCAGAGGCTAACCGAGCGATTAAATCTGCTGTGGCTGGCGCAATAACGACTAAGTCTGCCGATTCGGCAAGGGCAACATGGGATACCTCTTGGGTGCCCTCCCAAACTTCAGTTCTAACCTGCCTTCCAGACAACGCTTCCCATGTAGCCTTTCCAACAAAATTTAAACTTGAGCTGGTCGGAACGACGGTTACGCCATAACCGTGATCTTGCAACCTTCGCAGAAGATCACAGGCTTTGTAGGCGGCAATGCCCGCACCGACGCCGAGCACAACTTCGCGACCACGTGGGAAAGTGATCACTTACTTCTCCGCTTGTGGCTCTAGATTCTCGATCGTAAGAAGATTCTCGTTAATTTCGCGAAGTGCGATAGAAAGTGGCTTTTCGTGAACATGGGTTTCTACTAAAGGCCCTACGTACTCCAGCAAACCTTCACCCAACTGTGAGTAGTAAGCGTTAATTTGGCGAGCACGCTTTGCGGCGTAAAGAACCAAGCTGTACTTGGAACCGCTCTTATCTAGTAGATCATCGATTGGTGGATTTGTGATTCCATCTAGATTTGGCACTATGACTCCTCGCCGGCTGATTAATCTGAATCTCTCTTACGAGCCGCTAAGGATACCAGCGCCGCAACGACCTCATCGACTTGGTGATTGACAACAATATGGTCAAACTCATCGGCCGCCGCCAGTTCCTCCCTGGCTAGCTCTAACCGGGCTTGAATCCGCTCCTCAGAATCGGTCCTTCGACCCCTGATTCGCTCTTCGAGATCTTCAAAAGATGGTGGCTTTAGGAAGATTAATCGCGCATCGGGGCGAGCCCGTCTAACTTGCCGAGCACCTTCTATTTCTATCTCCAGTAAGACATTCTTACCGGAATCGAGCGCCTCTATTACCGGGGCAAGAGGTGTTCCATATCGATGTCCCGCAAATTCTGCCCATTCGAGGAACTCCATATTCTCGACCATCTTTTGAAAAGTGGCGTCGTCGACAAAATGATAAGACTCGCCATCAATCTCACCGATTCGGGGAGCCCGCGTAGTTGCAGAAACTGAAACATAAAACTCGGGAAATTTTTTAAGTTCTTTGACGATTGTGCTCTTTCCAACGCCTCCCGGACCTGAGAGAACAATCAATTCACCGCGCATTTAGCGACCTCTCAATTCGATTAACAATTTTTCGCGTTGAGTACTGCCCAGGCCTTGAATTCGCCTTTTATGTGAGATACCAACTCGATCTAAAGTCGCTAGCGCCCTAGTGGTACCAAAACCCGGAAGGGCTTCAATCAATTCCTTCACTCGCATTTTTTGAATAGCCACATCAGTACTATCAAGTGCATCCCGCCACTTACGTCTACCCGATTTCACTTCTTCTTTAAACGTAGCTCTGCGCCTTCGATTCTCCACGGCCTTCTCGAGAGCGGCTCTCCGCTCATCTCGAGAAAGAGCAGGCGGGTTTTGCATGGGCTAATTAAAGCCATCTAATGCAAAGATTCAAAAATGGTGCGCGCCGCATCCCCAGGATTTGCAGCGCCGGTAATTGGTCGACCGATTACTAATAAGTCAGCACCTGCCGTGATCGCTTCGGTCGGAGTCATCACACGTTTCTGATCGTCGTTTGTAGGAGCTGTTCTTATTCCGGGGGTTATCAACGTGATTCCCGCGGACAGAGTCTTACGAAGTGTTGCGACCTCGTGTGGTGATGCCACTATGGCGCGCGATCCTGCGGCGACAGCAGTTGAAGCCCAACTCGATACAAGTCCCGCAACATCATTCGGTAACGTCAAGATCTCAAGGGCCTTTTGGTCAATTGAAGTAAGGAGCGTTACCGCCGTGATTCGAGTACCAGGCAGAGCCTCGACAGCGGCTTTGATCATTTCTGGGCCACCAGAAGCATGAACTGTTAGGAATTCAATACCGATTTCGGCTAGATTCGAACTGGACTTTCCAACTGTATTTGGAATGTCGTGCATTTTTAGATCCAAAAAGATTTTAATCTCGGGAAATGTTCTGCGGATTGCGAGAACTCCTGTTGGGCCATTCGCTGTGAAAAACTCCAAGCCAAGTTTGTATACCCCAACAAATTCACTCGTGGCATCAATTAATGACTCGCAGCGATCTACTTTCGCAGAATCTAAAGCCAGGACTATGGGCGACTTATACATGCGCTGCTCCAACTGCATCTTTCAATGTTTTGAAGCCTTTAGCTTTGAGGAGGGCTAGGAGTTCCTCTTTAATTTTGGTTACCGCAGTTGGGTTGCCGAAGGTTGCCGTACCAACCGATATTCCTGATGCGCCA
>Ga0129342_1000296_pt1 | contig 19996 bp, 17 predicted proteins | sample CPBDNA_5_FD_94426 | JGI IMG/M metagenome (GOLD analysis project Ga0129342, IMG submission 94426) | Freshwater to marine salinity gradient microbial communities from Chesapeake Bay, USA - CPBay_Sum_15_0.2_DNA | ecosystem: Environmental > Aquatic > Marine > Coastal | place: USA: Chesapeake Bay...
AACACCTAATGCAATATCAGCACCATCTAATTGCATGAATGAAAATTGAGGTACTTTGATTCCATAGTTGTGAATCTTTTGCCATTTATTTTCAGGGATTTTAGGAAGAGGTTTATCCAAAATAGCCTTGGATGCTAGTGAAATTAGATTGGTTTTGACTAATTTTGAGACAAATGGCATGGAACGAGATGCACGGATATTGAGTTCGATTACGTAGACATGATCATCGTGTATGAGGAATTGCAGGTTGAATGGTCCTTTGACATTAAATGTTAATGCAATCTTTTTGGTGTAATCATTAATCGTTTCAATGATTTTGTTGTTTAATCTCCATGGAGGAATACACATCATTGCATCACCAGAGTGGACACCAGCTGAATCAATGTGTTCAACTATTGCACCAATAACAACTTCTTTTCCATTACTAATTCCATCAACATCTACTTCAAGTGAGTTTAGCATGAATTTGGATATTACAACAGGATGATCAGGAGAAACATCTGTTGCTTCTTTGACATAAGTTTTTAGTTCATCTTGAGACCAGACCACTTTCATTGCTGCCCCAGACAAAACGTATGAGGGTCTAACAATTACAGGGAAACCAACTTCTTGTGCAAAGCTTTTTGCTTCATTAAGATTTGAAAATGCTTGCCACTTTGGTTGTTGAATGTGTAGTTTATCAAGCTCAGCACTGAATTTGGAACGGTCTTCAGCTCTATCAACATCTATTGCACTAGTTCCCATGATGTTTATTCCATGTTGTGCAAGACCAGGAGTTAGATTGTTTGCAGTTTGGCCACCAACACAAGTGATTACACCTTTAGGATTTTCAAATTCTGTGATATCAAGAATTCTTTCTTGAGTTAGTTCTTCAAAATACAATCGTGTACAAATATCATAATCAGTTGAAACTGTTTCAGGATTACAATTGACTACTGAAACGTTTTTCTCTCCATTTTCTTGTAACCCCCATACCATGTTGACAGTACCCCAATCAAACTCCACGCTACTTCCAATTCGATATGGGCCAGCACCAATAACGATAATTCCTTTCTCATCTGCAGGAACTGTAATATCATTAGCATGTCCACCATAGGTGAGATAGAGATAGTTTGTAACGGCAGGCCATTCAGCAGCTAAGGTGTCAATTTGCTTTACAGATGGAATTACGCCTAATTTCTTGCGTATTTCACGAATTTCATCAGGTTCTTTCTCCTTGGAACGAGCAATCTGCTTGTCTGAAAAGCCCATCTTCTTTGCCTCCCACATCATAGATTCGTCAAGTTCAGATTCCTGGAGTTTGGCCTCTGTATTTACAATATTTTGTATTTTTTCAATAAACCAAGGATCAATTGCAGATAGTTTGTAGATTCTATCAACGGCGATTCCCATCTTTAGAGCAATTGCAACATTATACAAAATTTGATCATCATGGTGTGAAAGTTTGTATTCAATTTCTTCTTCTGTGTATTTTTTACCATTTACACGATTCAAAACAAGTCCATCGTTTCCAATGTCAAGCATTCTGATTGCTTTTTGTAAAGACTCTTCAAAGGTTCTACCAACTGCCATAACTTCACCAACAGATTTCATTGTAACACCAAGTTTACGATTAACAAGTTCAAATTTTGAGAAGTCCCACCTAGGATGTTTACATACAATGTAATCAAGTGAAGGTTCAAAGCAGGCAGTTGTGCTTTTTGTTATTCTGTTTACAAGTTCAGGTAAACTATAACCCAAACCAATCTTTGCAGACATGTATGCAAGTGGATAACCAGTGGCTTTACTGGCAAGGGCAGATGAACGAGAAAGACGGGGATTGATTTCAATTGCAACATATCTATCAGAATCTGAATCCAATGCATATTGGATATTACATTCACCAACTATTCCAACGTGTTTTGTAGCACGTAATGCTGCTGAACGCAACATATGGTATTCATGATTGTCAATTGTTTGTGAAGGTGCAACTACAATGTTATCACCGGTGTGAACTTTCATAGAAAGAACATTTTCCATGTTACAAACAATTACATTGTTACCATCATAATCTTGCATTACCTCATATTCAATTTGCTTCCAATGGCCAATGTATTCTTCAATCAAGACTTGACCTACAAGACTTGCTTTGATACCACGTTCAACAATTTCATGTAATTCAATTTCATTGTGTGCAATTCCGCCTCCGCGGCCACCAAGGGTATAGGCCACACGGATAATGACAGGATAGGATAGTTCTTCTGCAACTATTTTTGCATCATCAAAGTTTGTTACAGTCTTACTTTTGAGCACAGGAACACCTGCCTCATTCATTTGATCTTTGAAAAGCTGTCTATCTTCAGTGTTTTTGATACCCTGAACCTGAGTTCCAAGGACCTTTACATCATATTTTTGGAGAATTCCGGCATCTTCAAGTTTAACACCACAGTTCAGAGCAGTTTGACCACCATATGCCAACATAATTCCATCAGGCCTTTCCTTTTCCACAATAGATTCAACATATGTGGGATTTACTGGTAAAAGATACACTTGGTCTGCAAATCTAGTATCAGTTTGAATTGTTGCAATGTTTGGATTAATCAGAACGCTTTTGAGTCCATCTTCATGAATTGCTTTTAGACATTGACTTCCAGAATAATCAAATTCTCCAGCTTCACCAATTTTGATAGCTCCACTACCGAGTACTAGAATTTTCTTTAATGATTCATTTTTTGGCAATTATCATTTCTCCATTAATTTTTTTAGTTCGTCAAAAACATATTTGCAATCAAAAGGACCAGGTGCGGCTTCTGGATGAAATTGAACTGCAATACAATTTTGGGTTTTGTGTTTAATTCCTTCAACTGTTTTATCATCTGCATTGGTAAACCATAATTTAAAATCAGATTTTTCTAAAGACTCAGGTTTTATTCCATAACCATGATTCTGACTTGTTACATAAACTTGATTTGTTTCTAAATTGATACAAGGTTTGTTTTGTCCACGGTGTCCATACTTTAGTTTGTAAGTTTCAGTATTTCCTGCAATTCCAATAATTTGTGCACCTAAACAAATTCCTAATGTAGGGACATTGTTTTCAATTAATTTTTTTGCAGTATCGACAGTTGCAGGGCAGTTTTGTGGATCACCAGGTCCACTACTCAATACTACACCTTTTGGATTATGTGACATTATTTTATCATAAGAGGTATTCCACGGAACAACTATTGCCTTGTAGCCTAATTCTCGCACATTTCGTACAATGGCATTTTTTGCACCAGTATCAATTACAACAACAGACTCAGGGTCATTTCCGTAGATTTTTTCTTCTTTTGTGGAGACTGAATCCATAAATTTCTCAGAGTTGTAATCAGTTGCATCAGCCAATTCTTTTTTGACTTTTTCAACATCAATTGGTTCATCAGAAACAACAAGGGCAGCCATCATGACACCGCCACTTCGAAGTTTCTTAGTTACGGCTCTAGTATCAATTCCAGATATTCCAGGCACCTTTTCGTTAAACATCCACTCATCTAGAGTCATTTTGAGATTCCAATGACTGGCAGTTAGAGAGAGTTCATGGACAACTAGCCCTCTAATTTGCATGACATCAGATTCAAAGAATTTTGAAATTCCATCTTCATCTTTAATTTCTGGATCGGGTACACCATAATTTCCTACAAGAGGGTATGTCAAAGTGAGAATTTGGCCATTGTAAGATGGATCAGTTAAAGCCTCTGTGTAACCAACCATACCAGTATTAAAGACAATTTCACCAAAAACAGTCGTCGAATAACCAAAACCTTGACCATCAAAAACGGTCCCATCATCAAAGATCAGTTTTGCATGTTTGTTTGCGTGGATTGATTTCTTTGTGGTTATTGTGACCCTCAACAAATCCGTGGTAATACGAATTTAAGTTTTATGTGAATTAAAGGAAATACTTTTTGATCGCAAAAATTCGATTATAATGCTTGGAACTCTTCGCTCCATTTGTGATAAGCGCGAATCATTTCAGTTGAAACACTTGGTTTTCTTCTTGCCATAATATCTTTGAAATCAGAAGATGTGAGTTCTCTTGGTTGAACGGGTTCCTCACCTTCTATTGGTTCGTGATAATCAGGAGAATCAAATATTTCATGAACTGTTTTGATTTGTGCTGCTTGACATACATCTTTGATATCACTTGCACTGTATCCATCAAATAATTTAGCAAGATCAGTAGTGCTTACTCTAGAATCTTTACTTAGTTTGGCAGTATATTGATCAAAGAGATTTTCTCTTGCTGCTTGAGTAGGTAATGATACATAGATTCTCTTTTGGAATCTTCTAAGGAAAGGCCAATCAAGAGCCCAAGGTTTGTTTGTTGCACCAATCACGTACATCATCAAATCTTTTCCTTTACCATTAACACCATCCATTTCGGTTAAGAACTGATTTTTAGTTCTAACTTCTCCACCAACTTCACTGCTTCTAGAACCTAATAGAGAGTCAACTTCATCTACAAACAAAATTACAGGTTTTCCTTCTTTTTCAGCATAGCTTCTTGCCATTGTGAATAATTTTGAAACATTTTTCTCGGCTTCGCCTAACCACTTACTCATCATAGAGGATGCATCGACATTGATAAAGTAGCCATCCATTTCATTTGCAGTTGCAGCAGCCAACATTGTTTTACCAGTTCCAGGTGGACCATAAAGTAACATTCCTTTTGGCCATCCAAGTGGGAATAAGTCAGGTCTTTTAGTCGGATATACAATGGATTCACGTAATGCGCTTTTTGCATCATCTAAACCAATAACTTGGTCCCAAGTTACATCTGGTTTTTCTTTCATGATAAGATCTTCAAAATCATTTTCTGCTTCTTGTCTCTGAACAGATTTTTTTTGTTCTTCTTCAGAAGCTTTAGGATCGACTGCAGGCTCTACACCGTGTGCCTGTTGTAATGCATTGATTCTATTGTGATAGGAATTGCATCTCTCTTTGTAAATTGGGTTCAGTTTACTGTTAGGATATAATTGCAGTAATTTTACCAAGGCATCAATTGCTTGTTGATAGTAAGTTATTGCTTGGCCACGGGCTCCCTGAGAATCAAACTTGATTGCTTCAGAAGCATATTTGCTAGCAGTATTTTCTAGTTCTTGGGGAGCCATACTCATTTCAAATTACCTCGCAGTATTCCCTTGAGAATTTTGTTGGTATTCTACGGTGTTAATCTCTGTAGCAAAATTGGTTAAATTAATTGCACTTGTTTCGTGCTCGTTATAGTCAGGGCCATCATCATATTCCTTCTTAAAATCAGATTTTTCAGAAATATCCACGTGAATTCCTTTTACCTTACTAATGGAATCTTCAGCAGACATAATCAATTCAGAAATTTCATCATCCAAGTTTTCGATTGAGCCTGCAGCATCAGAAATTACGGTTACAAAATACTTGAGAATCGAGCGCATTTCTTTTTTGTCAGCATATTTGACTAGCAGGAAATCAGCAATTCCAACAATTTTATTCAAATCTTGTAGTTCGTCTAAAGTTAATTTTTCGAGATTTTTGTCATCATTAGATTTTGCCTCAGAGATTTTTTTATCAATTTTAGATGATAGTGACTTTATTCTATCTAGATCTTTTGAAAAATCACGTTTGGTGTTTAATACATTCAAGTATTGCATAATTTAAAAAAATCAACATTAGGGTACTGCTTACTTATTTTAGAGTCCACCATCAATTTTACTTCATCTAATAGAGTTGAGGATTCTGTATTTGATTGACTAAAATCAAAGCTTGCATGAGTAAGTGCTGCGGAATCAAGTACTATACTGCCTAAATGAACAGATAATTCTGAGAGTTTTTGGCTGCAATCAGGTACTAATTCATAGAGTTTAGCACTGATGGTTCTAATTAACGGGATAGAAGAAGGCAAAACTTGAGGAATAGAACGAATGTTTGTAATGCTTTTTGTTTTTCTTTTTGTAAGAGTTAAAATCTCAAGAGAAAATGCTATAGTTCGTTCAAGTTCAATTGCTTGAAGATGAGTTTTGTCTGATTCATCAAAGTCTGAAACCAAATCCTTGTTTGATTGTTTCAAATCATCTCTTTTTTGAGAGATAACATCTACAATTTCATCAAGCAAAGAAGTAGAATACTCTAATCTTGGAGTTAAAGTAACAGAGTGAACAATATTATCATTGTCTATTTCTACACATTTAACCGACATGTCTGGTTTTTGTTAGATTTTGTATTTGAGGACGATGTCACGATTAATTTAGTAACCACAGTTACACCTATCTGTAGATACAATTTTGAATTTTTTTGAGTACTTGTGTAAAGGAATTTAGCTCTCAATTTTACCTAATAACAAATCAATCATAATCATGGTCAATGAGCACGCATTAACAGTCAGCCTTGAGGAATTCGGTTTGAGTAAATATGAAGCACAAGCATATGTTGCACTGATTGCCAAGGGAACAATTTCAGCAGGTGAATTGGCATATTATTCAGAGATACCAAGAACCAAGATTTACCCAACATTACTAAAACTAGAAAATAAGAAACTTGCAATAATTTCAAAAAGTAAACCAATAATGTGTACTGCTATTGCACCAGAAGATGCATTTGATGGAATTATTCATGAACAAATTAACAAAGTAAATGCAATGAACACTTTGGTATCAAACCTCAAAAAAGCCAGTGAGGAAAGTAGAAAGTCTAGAGGTTCTGAAGAAAAAAGGTATTTTCACATTAGTGCAAATAATGTATTATCACAACTTCAAACTATGATTGACGGAAGTAAATCCTCAATGAAAATTATGGTAGATCAATGGGGCCTAGGATTACTAGCAGAATGCAAAGAACAACTAGTTTCAGTTTTACGTAGAAATTTAGAGGTCAAGGTTTTAGTTTCACCTGCACAAATTGGTTCAGAGTCATGCAGAGTAATTCCAGACGGTGTGGAGATAAGAGCTTCAGACACAACACAGAATTGCTTTATCTTTGATGAAACAGAATTGTTAATGGTAAATAATGAAAATGGAAAAGGAGCCATATTTTCATCAACAGATATTCTCGGAGTAAATCAAGAAAAAATATTTTCACATATATGGAAAAATGCTACAAAGACAAAAGCACTTGCAGATATGACAAAATCGGAAGCTCAAGAAATTTACAAAATAATCAAAACAGTAAATGAAGCAGGTCTAACACATATTCTAAATTCAACAATGTTCTCAAAAAAACCTGAATTTGACTTGTTCAAGTTATTAGAGAAGAACGGTATATCTTTGAAATCAAAATCACTAGATGACATTATTGAGATTATGGACGCAGTGTTACAAATCACATGTTCAGGACATGTGAATTTTGAGGCAAATACAAAGAACATCACCGTAGAGTCAAAACTAAACAGCGGGCACTCTCTTCCGTGGGTTTCTATTTTAGATAGATGTTTACAGAAACAAGGCTATAAGACACGAACTGTATTTCAGAATAACTCTACCAAGGGCGAAAAAATCCATATTAAAATAAGTAAAAACTAAAATCAGACAAAAATGACTTAACAATCGTCATGTCTGAAGAAAAACTCAAAGAATTAGGAATACAATTACCAGAAGCCCCAGTACCTGCAGGAAATTATATTCCAGCAGTAAAGACAGGAAATCTACTTTTCATTTCAGGACAAATTCCACTAGAAAATGGAAAGGTAGCATATACTGGAAAAGTTTCAGACAACAATTTGGAGACTGCCCAAAAATCAGCAAAAAGTTGTGCAATTAACATACTTGCTCAAATCAGAAGGGAAGCAGGAAGTTTGGACAAAGTTACAAGAATTGTCAGACTATCAGGATTTGTGAATTCAGTACCAGAATTTACCCAACATCCAAAAGTTATCAATGCAGCATCAGATTTGATGTTTGAAGTTTTTGGTGAGAAAGGGAAACATGCAAGAATAGCGTTAGGAGCAGGAAGTTTACCGCTTGATTCAATGACAGAAATTGATGCCATAGTAGAGATCTCAGAATAGATTTAAAATCAAATTATACATAAAATAACTTAAGCGAGAATTGGAAAAAATGAGGGACAACCAAAATATTTTGATGGCATCAACTTTGTTATTTGCTTCAATATTTTTCTCACTAAGTATCGGTGTCGTATATGGACAAGTATGGGATGAAAGTTATGAATCCAATCCGTCACTAAACCAGATTCCTGATTGGGTAAAACAAGTAGTGGTCTGGTGGTCAGAAGACACAATCAGTGATCATGAGTTCGCAAGTGGGTTAGGATTTTTAATTAAAGAAAATGTAATTAGTGTAGATACAAGAATAATTCTTGGTACTACAAACCAAGAAATTCTATCCACCAAAGAAATTGAGATTAATGTTGATGATAACATCATAATTCCTGATTGGGTTAGAAATAGCGCAAAATGGTACGTATCAAATCAAATTTCTGAAAAAGATTTCCAGATTCTTGAAGGAATTATTTTATTTTTTTATTTAATTCGGTAATGAATTTTTTTATTTTTGGTTTTGGAATTACAGCACCACATGCTCTATCATGCCCACCTCCAGAGCCACCAAGGTCAGTTGCTAACAAATTAACAATTTTGCCAAGATGAACTTTACAATTTTTGGAGCCTCTAACTGAAACGGCATAGATGCCATGGTCAATTCTCTCTTTGTATGCGACACCAACGTCTTTGCCAGATAATCCCATTACAAAATTCACAGCACCACTAGCACCAGAATCGGTAATCTCCATGTGTCCAAGATTCTTCATGGTTTTCATACCAGCTTTTACTTTAGCAATCATTTGAGATAGTTTTTCAACTTGAATTTGTGCAAATTCAAAGGTATTTGGAATATCATGAGGGAATTTGGATTCTGCTAACTCTTCAACCAGGTACAAGAGATAGTCAGGTTCTTTTTGATGACCTACAATGTTGTAGGTGAGTACAGTGGCACTAATGAGAGCAAATTGTCTATCATACATTTGAAGTAATTTAGACCCAAGTGGTCTATCTTCCATGTAATCAGTGATTGCAGCACATGTTGCAACAAAAGTTGCATGTTCATTTAGTTTTGATTTGAAAGCGTTGTAAACTTGAACAGTAGTACATTCGTTAATGTCATGAATTACTTTGACTTTGAGTTTTTGTAATGATTTTACAACATTAGGATCAATGTCATGATGATCAATATATGTAACTGAAATTTTGTTTTTTCTCAAAGTTGACAGAAGATCAATAAATTCATCTTGAGTCTTTTTGCTTAGGCCCAAATCACAAATGTATAACGATTTTAATTTTTCATCAGTGACAACTTGTTGTAATGCTTCCATTTGTCCAGGATAATCAACTAGCATAGCATCACCGCCAAATGCTTGTCTAATTAATGCTGCAGAGCTAATACCATCAGCATCTTCTTTATGAGAGATACAGATTACTTTGGTACGTTTTGATTTTATTGTTTTTTTGGTTGCAGTTTTTTTGGTTACAGTTTTTTTGGTTGTTTTTTTGGTTGCAGTTTTTTTGGTTGTTTTTGTCTTTTTAGTTGTTGATTTCTTTGTGGTAGATTTCTTTGTCTTTGATGCAGCCAACATCATGAAAAACTACAAACCCTCATTTAAATGAAGAATGGTATCTCAAGATTTTCTAGATGGATTTTTGACGCTTTGGTTAATCAGAGAACTTGAATCAAGATATACATCATACAAGGAGAGTCCTTCCATTTGGTTTTGGGAATCAACTTCCTGAATTTTTTTTAGTTCTTCTGCAGATGCGTTTAGAACCAAGTCATCAAGTTTTTGTAGATTTTTGCGTTCATCGGGAGTCATTTAATTTTTGATTAAAAATTCTCATTTAGGGCCAAAAGTTGGCATATTAGACTAATTACTAAATTTCATAGACATAATTTTTGCGAAAATATAATAGAAGAATTTTTGCTAGGCTCAATATGGAGACAAAAAACATTGGCTTGCGAGGAATAGAGGTTGCAGACACCAGAATTTCAAACATTGATGGTGAAAAAGGCAAGTTAATCTACAGAGGATTTGATATTTTAGATCTTACAAAAAATTCAACATTTGAAGAGACAGCATATTTGCTGCTTTATGATAATCTACCAACAAAGGCACAATTAGATGAATTTAATCAAAAACTAGTTGAGGCAAGATACATTCCAAAACAGATGCAAAAAAACATGGGAAATTGGAGAAAGGATGCAGACCCAATGGACATGCTTCAGGCATTTGTGTCAGCTCTGGCAGGATATTATGATGAAGAATTTTCAAATAAAGAAGCAAGTTATGAGAAAGCAATCAATCTAATTGCTAAAGTTCCAACAATAATTGCAAGTTGGCAAAGAATTAGAAATGGACTTCCAATTGTAGATCCAGACTCATCTCTTAGCCATGCAGCAAATTTCCTATACATGATGTCAGGTGAAAAACCAGATCCTGAAGTGGAGAAAGTTTTTGATGTGTGTTTAATTTTACATGCAGACCATACATTCAATGCATCTACATTTACAGCCAGACAAGTTGCATCAACAAGAGCTCACATGTATTCAGCATCAAGTGCAGCAATAGGAGCACTTAGTGGAGAATTACATGGTGGAGCAAATACCGAAGTCATGAAGATGTTATTAGACATTAAAGAGATTGACAAAGTTGGACCATGGATTAAAGAAAAAATGAGTGCAGGTGAGAGAATCATGGGAATGGGTCATGCAGTATACAGAACATATGATCCTAGAGCACAAGTTCTAAAAGAACTATCAAGAAAACTTGCAGAAAAAACAAAAGAACCATGGTTTGATATGACTGAGAAAGTTGAAACCACAACTATATCTGAAATGAAAGCACAGAAAGGGAAAGACATCTATCCAAATGTCGATTTGTATAGTGCATCAATTTACTACATGCTAAAAATACCAGTAGATTTGAACACACCAATATTTGCAATATCTAGAGTTGTAGGATGGGCAGCTCACATTATTGAAGAAAAGTTTGCAGAAGCCGCACCAAAACCAGCATTATACAGACCAAAAGCAACCTATGTTGGAAAGTATTGTGGTCCAGAAGGTTGTGAATACAAAACACTAGACTTGAGAAAATAATTTTTTAATTTCTAGTACTAAGCCAGTCTTTAGCTTTAGAATTTACATCATGCTTGTACAACACTTCAAAAACCATATCATAAAATGTGATACCTTTTTTCTGTGCCTGTTCATCAAGCCACTTTATACCATCTGCCAATTCTGGATCATATTCAGAAAATTCAACTAATTCATCTACCATTTTTGAAAAGAAGGCGTGAGATTCAAGCATAATTACATCTTTTAATCTTTGATCATAAGTGAAGGATTCAAAATATATTGACAAAAAACCACTTTTTGGATGACAATTGGACCATGTTTTTTATTTTGATGGAGATAGGGAGAGGATCTCATGGAAAATAGAAACAGGAGATTCCATTGCAGAACAAAATAGAGAACATGTTCAAATTTACAAAAATAAAGTGACAAATTTACAATCTAAATACATTGCATTACATGTAGGACTTTTTTGGGCAATTGGCGTATTTATCATAAAAAACGAAGATAACATCAAAGTAATGTGTAATGAAAAAGAAATGTATGAAAATTTCAAATTTAACAAGGAAGTCAATGATGAGTTTATCACAAATAGAGTGCGATTCATCAAACAATTAATTTCACAAAGAAAATTGAAAATGGAATTTGAGTTAGTCTAATCAAGAAATAAGGCAAAGAGATTGAGACCAAAAATGGTTTGTTACTTGGTGGCAGATCAATTGCTTTGTATGATAAAATTACAATGCAGAATCATAAAATAAAGAATTGATCAACATCGTTGACCATAGGTAATTTTGTATTAAAGCGATCATGTGTAATTTTCAATGAATTTTTAGAAAATTCGAAAAAAAATGAAAATTTTACAAAAATTAAATTTCCTAAAAGAAAAAAACTAAAAAAAATCCATAATGAAGGTAATAATGAAGATTAGATTTATTTACCTTGTAGAAAGTTTCTGATCAACTATGGCAGGTATAGATAAAGCTGCAATTGGATTTTCAATCGCAATTGTAGCAATCGGAGTTGCATTTGCTATGTATGGCGATGCATCTCAAAATGCCGGACCCAGTGCTTCTGCTCCAGCTGCAACATATACAGCACCTGAGCCAGTAATGGATGAACCAAAGGCAGATCCTGAAAAACCAATGAAAGTTGGTTGGGAGAGAGCCACATCTGATACAGACCCAGGTATTGGACATGAATCACATCAACTTGCAGTGCTATTAGCACCAAGTGAAAACACCTATTCAGGTACACTTCTTTACGATGCATCTGAAAACATTCAGTTAGTCACACTTAGAGGACCAATTGGAGCTGATGAAAAACCAGCAAAGACTTGGACTACAGATGGCGAAACAATCTTCGAATTAACATTCGTTGATCCAAAGAATGCAAAAGGTGAATGGGAATTTTCCGGTAATGCTTTAGCAGTTCACACAATGAAAACCACTCCATTCGTTGTTGACTACAAAATCCTCGACCTCACAGAAACAGAACCTATGATGGAAGAGAAAACGGTAGAACTTGAAGAAGAAGTAGCTATGGAAGATACAACTCCAGCTATGGATGAACCAGCAGGCCCAATGACTTACACAGTAGAGATGCCAGCAGGTACTTCAGTTCCAGGATGTGAAGAAACTAACGAATGTTACTTACCAGCAGACCTTACAATTAATGCTGGAGATACAGTAGACTTTGTCAACGTTGACACAGCAGCACACACAGTTACTGGTGGTAGTCCAGCAGATGGACCATCAGGTGTCTTTGACAGCAGTTTAGTAATGGGTGGAGCAACATATTCATTCACATTTGAGGATGCAGGAAGTTACGATTACTTCTGTATGGTACATCCTTGGATGGTTGGTAGTGTCACAGTGAACTAAGCCAAACTTTTTTCTTTTTTCTTATTTTATCTGATTTTTTCTAATTGTTCTGTTGTATGCGACGCCAAATCTATGAGTCTCATCTCTAGCATGTTGTAAGATTTTCAAAGATGGTTTACTCTTTGCAATAACAACAGGATCTTTTGTTTTTGGCAGATAAACTTCTTCATTTTCTTTTGCTAGAGAAATACAAGGAAGTTTCAAGCCTAGTGCCTCTAAAGATTTGATGGCAGCACTAAGCTGTCCCTTTCCACCATCAATCACTATCAAATCAGGTAATTCAGAATTTTGTTCTAGTAATCGATAGTATCTTCGCTTTATGACCTCACCAATCATAGCAAAGTCATCTCTCCCAGAGACAGTTTTGATTTTGAACTTTCTATATCCAGATTTGTTTGGCTGTCCATTGACAAATTGAGACATTGATCCAACTGCAAAGTCTTCACCATGATTGGAGATATCAAAACATTCTATCACATTTGGAATCACTGGAAGATTCAGGATATCTTTTAGTTCAACTAGTCCGGGATCGCCACCCTTAGTATGAATCAGTTTGATATTTTTGAGAATTAAATTTATGATATCTTTTTTCTTGCCCTTTGCAGGAGTAGAGATTTTGACGGTAAAACCAGATTGTTCAGAAAGTAATGATTCCAAAAGTTCCTGATTTTCAGGAAGTTCACTTACAATGATATGTTTAGGAATCTTATGTGTTGAATAGTATTGATAAAGAAAATTTGAAAATGTGTTATCACCAACAAGATCAAAAAAGAATTTGTCACTGTCTCTAATTACACCGTTAATCATTCTAAAATTCATTACAGTTGCAGATTGTTCTTGGGTGCCAATTCCAAAGTATTCCTCATCAGAATTTTCCACATACTCCATTTTTTGTTTTGTTTGAAGACTACCAAGTCTAATTAGAGTATCACGAATGTCTTTTGCACGCTCAAATTGCTGTAATTCTGCAGCCTGATGCATTTCTTCTTCTAGTTTTTTTGTGAAAACTTTTGTTTGATTTTTTCCTTTGAGAACTTCTTCTAATGCTGCAACATGTTTTGGATATCTCTCCTGAGCATCCTTGAATTCACAAGGGCCCTCACAATTTCCCAAATGATATTCAAGACACACTTTTTTTGGCAATGTTTTGCAAATTCTAATTTGAAATGCTTTACGCAATGCACCTATTGTGAGTAATTTTGAGCTGCCTTGCGTAAATGGACCAAAAGTTTTTCCCTTGCCAAGAAATTTTCCATCCCTAGTTCGTCTTGCAACAAGTAATCTAGGATATTTCTCATCAGAGATTCTAAGGTAGGTGTATCTTTGTTGATCCTTTAACTCAATATTGAATCTAGGACGATATTTTTTTATCATGTTTGATTCTAAAAGGAATGCTTCGCTTTCATTATCAGTCAAAACAAATTCAATATCAGAAATATTTTGAACTAGTTTTTGTGTTTTGTAGTTTTGGTTTTTTAGAAAATAGGACTTGACACGTTTTTTGAGATTTTTTGCCTTTCCAATGTAGATTATTTTTCCGTCAGAATCTTTCATCAAATAGATTCCAGGATCTGTAGGAATTGTAATCTTTGAGATGTCAAAAGTCATTTTTTAATTAGTTTCTTTAGATATTTTCCAGTATAACTTCCTGGAGTTTTTGCAATCTCTTTTGGAGTACCAGTGGCAACAATTCTGCCTCCTTCATCACCACCTTCTGGACCCAAATCAATTATCCAATCAGAGTTTTTAATGACATCCATATTGTGTTCAATTACTACAACAGTATTTCCAAGGTTTACCAGTCTGTTTAGAACATCTAATAATTTTTGAACATCTGCAAAATGGAGCCCAGTTGTAGGCTCATCAAGAATATACATGGTCTTTCCCGTACCTCGTTTTGATAATTCTGAGGCTAATTTTACCCTTTGAGCCTCACCTCCAGACAAGGTTGTAGAAGATTGTCCAAGTTTGATATATCCCAATCCGACATCAAAAATTGTTTGTAGCTTTCGTTTGATTGCAGGGATGTTTTCAAAAAAGTTTAAAGCTTCATACACAGTCATATCTAAAACATCTGAAATATTTTTTCCCTTGTAAAGCACAGACAGAGTTTCAGAATTGTAACGCTTTCCTTTACATTCATCACACTTGACATAAACATCAGAAAGAAATTGCATCTCAATTTGTTTTACACCATCACCATCACATGCAAAACATCTACCATCTGCCACATTAAATGAAAATTGACCTGGAGCATATCCACGTTCCTTTGATAGTTCTGTATTTGCATACAATTCACGGATTGGGGTAAATGCACCAATGTATGTTGCAGGGTTTGAACGAGGAGTTCTTCCAATTGGAGATTGATCAATTGCAATGACTTTATCTATATTTTCTAGACCAGTAATCTTTTTGTGAGTTCCAGGTTTTACATTGGATTTGTAAAAGTGGCTCTCTAAGGCTTTGAGTAAAATATCATTAATCAGAGTTGATTTTCCTGAACCTGAAACGCCAGTAATCGAAACAAATAATCCTAATGGAATTTCAACATCAATGTCTTTGAGATTATTTTCTGATGCTTTTTGAACAACAAGTGAGCCGGAATTATTTCTGATTTTATCTTGTAACATGATTAATGAGTTATCTTTAAGATAATCACCAGTTACAGATTTGTGTCCATTTAGAATTTGATTTACAGTTCCCTCAAATACTACACTTCCGCCATTGACACCTGCACCAGGTCCCAAATCAATCATCCAGTCTGAATTTCGTATAACTTCTTCGTCATGCTCCACTACAATTACTGTATTTCCCAAATTTCGTAGCTTATTTAGCGTTTTAATGAGTCGAGCATTGTCTCTTTGATGAAGACCAATAGTAGGTTCATCCAACACATACAAAACACCAGTAAGATTTGAACCAATCTGAGTAGCTAATCTGATTCTTTGTGATTCTCCACCAGACAATGTAGAACTTAGTCTGTTTAATGTAAGATAATTCAAACCCACATTCATCAAAAATTCTAGTCGTTCTTTAATTTCTTTTAGAACATCTCTAGCTATGTATTGTTCATTTTCAGTAAGCTTTAATGTTGAAAAGAAATCATAACAATGGTCAATAGACAAATCACATACATCCATGATTCCTTTATCGTTAATTTTTACTGCAAGTGATTCAGGTTTGAGTTTTTTTCCATTGCATGAATTACATGGAGTATCTCTCATGAATTGTTTTAGCCACTCTCGTTTTGATTCAGAATCAGTTTCCACAAATACACGTTGAAGATTATCTAATACACCTTCAAAGGCATTGGTGTATTGCCAAGAGGAATCACCAGATTTTGAGCGATAGTTAAAATCAATTAGGTCATCTGTTCCATACAAAATAATTTGAAGATGTTTTGGTTTTATTTTATCAATGGGTGTCATTAAATCAAAGCCAAATTTTTTACCAACTGCTCTCAATGCTTGTCTTCGAAATGAAGAGAATCTTCCACTCCAAGGGACAATTGCACCATCCAAAATGGATTTTGATTTATCTGGAATGACCAAGTCAGGATCAAATTCCATTTTAACACCAAGTCCATTGCAGTCTTTACATAAACCAAATGGGGAGTTGAACGAAAAATTTCTTGGCTCCAATTCACCTACCGTTAATCCACAGTAGGGGCAAGCATTATTTTGAGAAAAGATTTTTTCAGATTTTTCGGAGGCAATCATTACATCTCCTTTTGATGCCTTTATTGCAGTCTGAATAGCCTCAAACAATCTTGAACGTTCAGATTTTTCAGTGGTGATTCTATCTACGACAATCTCAATATTGTGCCATTTTTGCCTATCAAGAGGAGGAATTTCCTCACCCAGGCTCAAAATTTCACCATTCAGGCGAATTCTAGAGTACCCATCCTTTTTGATCTGCTCAAAGAGTTTCTCATAGGTTCCTTTCTTTCTCTGAATAATAGGGGAAAGTATCAAAATCTTTTTGCCTGAAAATTCTCTTAATACAGAGTCACAAATTGTCTCAATTGATTGGGTAGAGATTTTTCTGCCACAATTAGTACAATAAGGAATCCCAATTCTTGCGTAAAGTAATCTCATGTAATCATAAATTTCAGTAGTTGTTCCAACAGTAGAACGAGGGTTTTTACTAGTTGTTTTTTGTTGGATTGAGATTGCAGGGGATAATCCATCTATTGAATCAACATCGGGTTTATCCATCATTTCTAAAAACTGACGGGCATATGCAGAGAGTGATTCAACATATCGTCTTTGTCCTTCAGCATATATTGTATCAAAAGCTAATGTAGATTTTCCGGAACCAGATAGTCCACTAATTACAACTAGTTTATTTTTTGGAATGTCAATGTCTATATTTTTTAGATTGTGATGACGTGCACCACGAATTTTTAATTTATTTTCTGTCATTTTTAATTTGAATCTCCTTTTCTAGTCTTTTTATTCTATCTCTGCATTCAATGGCACGTTCAAAATCCAAGTCTTCAGAATATTTTTTCATTTGTGCTTCTAAATCAATAATGTCAGATGCAATATCATGTGTAGATTTTAGTTTAGAATCATCAAGTGTAGTGACTTGTTCTGGAACAGACTTTATGATAGTCTTCGGAGTAATGTTATGGTCTTTATTGAATTTGATTTGTTTTTCTCTACGACGTTTGGTTTCATTTATGGCATTTTTCATTGATTGCGTCACAATATCAGCATACATGATCACAGTTCCATTTTCATTTCTTGCAGCCCTACCAAAGGTTTGAATTAAACTGGTAAAATTTCTCAAGAATCCTTCCTTGTCTGCATCTAATATTGCCACGAGAGAAACTTCAGGAATATCCAACCCTTCCCTAAGCAAATTAATTCCAACTAGAACATCGAATTCTCCTAGGCGTAGTTGCCTGATTAATTCTGTCCTTTGCAACCCTTCAATTTCTGAGTGCATGTATCGTACTCGAACCTGTTTTTTTGAGAGATATTCAGCCAAATCCTCAGCCATTCGTTTAGTTAGGGTTGTAACTAAAACACGCTCAGACTTGGCCACTTTTTTGTTGATTTCCTCAATTAGGTCATCCATCTGATTTTTGGTAGGCCTAATCTCTACTTCTGGATCCAGTAAGCCAGTAGGTCTGACTAGTTGTTCTGCAATTTGTGAGGAAATCTTCTTTTCATATTCAGCAGGAGTTGCTGAAACAAAAATTGTGTTTTTAAGATATTCTTCAAACTCTTCAAATTTCAGGGGACGGTTATCATACGCACTGGGTAATCTGAACCCATATGTCACTAGCTCTTTTTTTCGAGAATGATCACCTTTGTACATTCCATGAAGTTGTGGTAATGTAACATGGGATTCATCAATTACTAACAAATAATCATCACCAAAGAAATCCATCAAACAAAATGCCTTTTGACCAGCTTTTCGCCCATCAAAATGTCTAGAATAGTTTTCAATACCAGAACAATACCCTAACTCTTCAATCATTTCCAAATCATATTTTGTTCTCATCTCTAGTCTCTGTTTTTCTAATTCATTTAATTCAGGCAATCGTTTCTTAAGTTCATCTTTAATTGATTGTACTGCTTTTTTTCGAACATCTTTTGCTATAAGATAGTGTTTTGCAGGAAATATCTTCATTTGATTAATTTTCTTTTTTTCTTTTAATGAAACATGATCAAGTACAGATATCTTTTCAACTTCATCACCAAACATAGAAATTCTAACAAGGTCTTCAGAGTATGCAGGAGTGATATCAATAGTATCACCCTTTACTCTAAAGTTTCCTGGTGCAACTTCAGTATCATTTCGTTCATATCTTGCATCAATTAATTGTCGAATCAATTCATTTCTTTTAATTTCATCACCTGCAGTTACAGTAATTGCCAAGTCTTCCCAATCTTGTGGATTTCCCAGAGAGTAGATACAAGATACAGTTGAGACAATTATTGTAGGTTCACCTGAAAGCAACATTGCAGTTGCCTCTAGCCTCAATTTTTCAATTTTTTCATTGACCTGAGTGTCTTTTTCAATGTAAGTGTCAGTTTGAGGAAGATAACTTTCTGGTTGGTAGTAATCATAGTATGAAACAAAATATCCAACATTGTTTTTTGGAAAGAACTGTTTTAGTTCAGAGTATAGTTGGGCTGCAAGAGTTTTGTTATGTGAAATAACTAGTGTGTTTTTTCCAGTTTTAGCAATTACATTTGCAACTGAAAATGTTTTTCCACTTCCAGTTACACCAAGAAGTGTTTGAATACCTCCCTTCTGCACACCTTCCACAAGTTTTTCTATAGCAGTTGGCTGATCCCCAGTAGGTTGAAAATCTGAATTTAATTCAAAATTTTGTAAAATTTGCATTTGTTCTCTTAGTTATCATTTAGGATATATAATCTCAATTAGTTTTTGGCATTAATTTTGAGTATTTGGGTTCTTTTCTAAGGTGGAGAATTTTTTCTTAAAGTGTTTTTTATGCATTTTGTCTAGTTTCTTATTTGTAGTGATGGAATCAATTGAATCTAATTTTTTAAATTTGATTTTATCACCTTTTAGGAACACATTGTAATTTAATTCAGAATCCATATTTTTCTTAGCCCACATTGGAAGAGTTGTTAGATTCTGAACTTTTGCACGAATATAATATTCAGGTTTTACCCAAATTGGATTTTGGTTTTGGATTTGTTCAGGAATGTGTTTTTCAAAGAAAACAAAATTCTTTGGAATGTCTGCTAATTGTCGCGAGTGTATATCTTTTGAAATTTCTTTCCATTCATCTTCAGGTAATTCAGTGTGAATATATCCCACGCCAATGAATCGCAATCACAAGACTTTTTTTCAAACAGTATATAATTAAAAACCAAATTCCCCAAAAATGGGAATATACCAATTTCAGTTTTGGAACTAGTAAAAATGAAAAATTTCCAAAGCGGAACTGATCAAAAAAAATCAGAAAAAAATTTTTATGCTTAATAAAAGATATTGGTAGTTTCAAAACATGGAATTAGAAGGTTATTTTTACCAAGTTTTTTCATCAATCATTTC
>Ga0129342_1000297_pt1 | contig 19996 bp, 20 predicted proteins | sample CPBDNA_5_FD_94426 | JGI IMG/M metagenome (GOLD analysis project Ga0129342, IMG submission 94426) | Freshwater to marine salinity gradient microbial communities from Chesapeake Bay, USA - CPBay_Sum_15_0.2_DNA | ecosystem: Environmental > Aquatic > Marine > Coastal | place: USA: Chesapeake Bay...
TCAAAGGTGGATGCGGCCTATTCGCTTGGCGCCAGTAAATGGCAAGTTATGCGGTATGTGATTGTGCCTAATAGTCTTCCTGAAATTTTCACCGGCGCGCGGGTCGCCATGGGGGTCTGTTGGGGTACCGTGGTCGCAGCCGAACTTGTCGCGGCTGAAAAAGGGGCAGGCATGATGATCATGGTAGCATCCAAGTTTCAACAAACCGATATCGTCATCCTAGGCATAATTTTGATCGGGGTGATCGGGTTTGGCATAGATATGCTGATGCGCTGGGCAGAGCGGTTGCTGGTGCCTTGGAAAGGGCGCGGATAAAACGAATTATATTTCAGAAAGGGCGGGGCACATGGTGCGCCGCCCTTTTATTTTAAACAGTCTTTGCGCGAATATGCGCTTGTCGTAAAAACCGCAACCTTCATCATCAACCGAATTTATTATCCCGCGGGAATCCTCGTGGTGCCATTCGACCGGCCGATGCGCGCTTTGCGATCCATTCGCCAAGTTCCGTTTCCGTACGGGTGCGTCCCGCTGGATCAAGCCAGCTAAGTCCTCCAGAGAGATCAAAGGTTGTCGCGTCGTTCATGACACCATCCTTGTATTTCTGCAGGCGGACACCCTTGCCGCGAGACAATTCCGGCAATTCGCTGAGTGGGAAAATCAGGACCTTGCGGTTTTCGCCCACCACTGCGACATGATCACCCATAACGGGTTTGCAGACTTGGGCCTTCACATCGCCTTTCACATTCAACACCTGCTTGCCGGCGCGGGTCTGTGCGATGACCTCCTCTTCACTCACGATAAATCCATCCCCCGCACTGGAGGCAACCAAAAGTTTGCGATCAGGCCTTGAGACAAAAATATCGACGATATCAGCGTCATTGGGAATGTCCACAATCAGGCGCAAAGGTTCACCCATTCCCCGTCCCCCCGGGAGGGTCGCGGGTGCAAGCGTGTAAAATCGCCCGTTGCTGGCGAAGACCAGTACTTTGTCGGTGGTTTCGGCATGGAATATGAATTTGGGACCATCGCCATCTTTGAATTTGAGTTCGCGCGTAAGGTCAATGTGGCCGCTCATTGCGCGGATCCAGCCCATTTGTGAGCAGACAATCGTCACAGGTTCCTTTTCGATCATCGCCTCAAGCGGCACCTCTTCGATCACTCCCGCCTCTGCGAAATTCGTGCGACGGGCGCCGCCTTCGTAGTCTTTTCCAAATTTCTTTTTAGTATCCTTTATCTGCTCCGCCAGCTTGTCCCATTGGAGTGTTTCGTTGTCGAGGATGTCCTGAAGACCGGCGCGTTCCTCCATCAGCGCATCACGTTCGCGTGTCAGTTCCATTTCCTCAAGGCGGCGCAAGGAGCGCAGGCGCATGTTGAGGATCGCCTCGACTTGGACTTCGCTCAACTCACCGGGCTCAGTTTTGTCTGGCGGCAGGTAGTCTGCTTCGTTCATGGCGCGCGCATAGGACTTCGTCCAATCTTCGCAAAGCAAGGCAAGCTTGGGATCTTCATCATAACGGATAATGTCAATCACACGGTCCAGATTCAAAAAGGCGACCAGCAACCCTTCCAGCACTTCAAGGCGGTGATCGATTTTATCAATGCGATGTTTGGAGCGACGCAAAAGCACTTCACGGCGGTGATCAAGAAAGGCTTGCAAGATCTCTTTCAATCCGCAGACTTTGGGGGTCAAACCATCGATCAACACATTCATGTTGAGTGAAAAGCGGACCTCAAGGTCGGAATTGCGAAACAACATGCCCATCAGCACATCTGGATCGACATTCTTTGATTTCGGCTCAAGGATCACGCGAATATCGTCCGCGCTTTCATCGCGTACATCAGCCAGAATTGGGATTTTCTTGGTCTGGATCAATTCAGCCAGTTTTTCGATCAGTTTGCTTTTCTGCACCTGATAGGGAATTTCGGTAACGACAATCTGCCATTGTCCGCGTCCGAGATCTTCGACGTTCCAGCGGCTGCGCAAACGAATGGGGCCGCGTCCTGTGCGATAGGCTTCAGCGATGACGGCAGGGGGATCAACGATCACGCCGCCGGTGGGAAAATCCGGTCCGGGAATGAAATTGAGCAGCGTTTCGTCGCGTGCCTGGGGCGTCTTGATCAGGTGCAAACAAGCATCGCATAATTCCGATATATTATGCGGCGGGATATTCGTTGCCATGCCCACGGCAATGCCGCTGGCCCCATTGGCCAGAAGATGGGGAAAGCCTGCAGGAAGAACCACAGGTTCACTCAGCGTCCCGTCGTAATTGTCACGGTAATCAACAGCGTCCTCTGCAAGCCCTTCCAAAAGTGCTTCTGCAAAAATTGTCATCCGTGCTTCGGTGTATCGGCTCGCGGCAGGGTTGTCGCCGTCGATGTTACCAAAGTTGCCCTGTCCATCCACCAGCGGATAACGGACGTTAAAATCTTGGGCAAGGCGCGCCATGGCGTCATAAATTGCGGCCTCACCATGGGGATGATAATTCCCCATCACATCACCGCTGATTTTGGCGGATTTTCGAAATCCCCCCGTCGGGCTGAGACGCAGTTCGCGCATCGCATATAGGATCCGCCGGTGCACTGGCTTCAATCCATCGCGCGCATCCGGCAATGCACGATCCATAATGGTCGAGAGCGCATAGGTCAGGTAGCGTTCGCCAATGGCACGACGCAACGGTTCGGCGGTAATAAGCCCCATATTGGGTTCGTCAGTCAAATCATTCATACCTGTTGTGATACTCTGTGGTTTCTGTGTCGTAAAGCATACAGAAGCACTAAATCAGGCTTTAAGGCAGGAATGTACAGATTGTAAGCCCTTTGGAACCATGCCATTAGGGGACCAAGTTAGGGCAGCGCTTTATGATGCAAAAATCTATTCTTATTACAGGGTGTTCATCTGGGATCGGGTATGACGCGGCGCATGCGCTCAAAGCACGCGGTTGGCACGTCTTTGCCACCTGCCGTCAGATGCACGACGTGCAGCGTTTGCGCGATGAGGGGTTGCACTCCTTTATTCTTGATTATGCTGAGGAAGCCTCTATCGAAGAAGCGGTCCATCAGGTCTTGTCAAAGACTGGCGGTACCTTGGGGGCTGTTTTTAACAATGGGGCGTTTGCCTGCCCCGGTGCGGTGGAGGATTTGCCGACAGAGGCGCTTCGCTCTGTTTTTGAGGCGAATGTTTTTGGCTATCACAGCCTCACGCGCAAGGTGATCCCGATCATGCGCAAACAGGGTTACGGACGGATCATCAATTGTTCTTCTGTTTTGGGACTTGTGGCGATGCCATGGCGGGGATCCTATGTGGCGAGCAAATTTGCGCTGGAGGGGTTAACCCATACACTGCGCATCGAAATGCGGGACACACCAGTTGATGTGATTTTAATCGAACCCGGCCCCATCACCACCAAAATCCGGGAAAATTCTATCCCCCATTTTGAAAAATGGATTGATTGGAAAGCCTCTGCGCGCAAGGACCAATACGAACGTAAATTGCTGAGACGGCTCTATCACAGCGGGGGAAAAGACGCCTTTGAATTGCCCCCGTCCGAGGTGACTAAAAAACTGATCCACGCCCTTGAAGCGCGCCACCCAAAAGCCTGCTACTATGTCACAACCCCAACATATTTAATGAACTTTTTGCGCCGCTTGCTCCCGATATCTTGGCTTGATGCGCTTATTGGCAAAAAGCTTTGAGGGATAAATCATCGCACCCTTTATATTTGGGGTCGCCATTTTCTAAAAAGACCCTAGATAACGAGGCTCAAGACAAGGAAACGCATTAAATGGCAAAAGATCCTTTATTCGTAATCGTCGTTATTGCGATGGCTGCTGTGGCGATTATTTTGATGATTGGTATTGGCGGGTTTGGGCGTGGTGGTGAGTTTAACCGCAAATACGCCAATAAACTGATGCGCCTGCGCATCTTTGCGCAATTCATCGCGGTTGTTTTGATATTGTTATTTGTTTGGATTGCACGGGGAGGAGAGTAGTTTGGTTGTACTCAATAAAATTTACACCAAAACTGGTGATGCGGGGGAAACCGCATTGGGCAATGGTGCGCGCGTGGCAAAACATGCTTTGCGTGTTGCGGCTTATGGCACAACGGACGAATTGAATGCGACCCTTGGTGTGGCCCGCCTGCACAGCAGTGCAGATATGGATGAGATGCTGTCGCGCATCCAAAATGATCTCTTTGATCTTGGCGCTGACCTATGCAGACCGGATATGGAACGGGATGGTGAGTCAGAATATCCGCCACTCAGAATGATCGAAGCGCAAGTACTGCGTCTGGAAAAAGAAATAGACGGGATGAATGCGGATTTGGACCCACTGCGCAGTTTTATTTTGCCGGGTGGGTCGCCGCTTTCGGCGCATCTTCATATCTGTCGTACAGTTGCGCGCCGCGCCGAAAGGCTATGTGTGGAGCTTGCGACCATGGAGTCTATCAATGCAGAGGCCGTCAAATATCTGAACCGGCTCAGCGACTGGTTCTTTGTTGCAGCGCGTATTGCCAATAACAATGGGAAGGACGATGTGCTTTGGGTGCCCGGGGCAAATCGGTAGTGTTGCAACTTGGCAAAAATATATCGCTTTCTTGAACAACGCGACGTCCTTGAAAGCTCTAATGACGATTTTGCCCTGTTTCTGGGGCAAACAAATCTATAGAAAACCGGAAAACCATCCAGACCGACTCGCAAAAAACGAGGAATAAGAGGAGAGTATCGCAGATGAAGGTTCTTGTACCCGTCAAACGCGTCATTGATTATAATGTCAAGGTTCGTGTTAAGGCAGATGGCACTGGCGTAGATCTTGCCAATGTTAAAATGTCTATGAACCCTTTTGACGAAATAGCTGTTGAAGCTGCTATCCGGCTGAAAGAAGCCGGTCAGGCGGAAGAGATTGTCGTTGTTTCCATCGGTGTTGAAAAGGCTCAGGAAACGCTGAGAACTGCGCTTGCCATGGGGGCTGACCGCGCAATTCTTGTTAAGGCGACAGAGGATGTGCATACAGACATAGAACCTCTGGCGGTTGCCAAAATCCTCAAGGGTGTGGTTGACGAAGAACAACCGGGTCTTGTGATTTGCGGAAAGCAAGCGATTGACAACGATCTCAATGCCACCGGTCAGATGTTAGCGGCCCTTCTTGGGTGGTCACAGGCGACCTTTGCGTCTGAACTGGCCGTTGAGGGGGATAGCGCAGTTGTGACACGCGAAGTCGATGGCGGCCTCCAGACAATCAAGGTCAAAATGCCAAGTATTGTCACGGTGGATCTACGGCTTAATGAACCACGCTATGCGTCGCTTCCAAATATTATGAAAGCAAAGAAAAAACCGCTGGATCAGAAAACGGCGGATGACTACGGGGTAGATGTTACCCCACGGTTGTCGATCGTCAAAACAACCGAACCCGAAGCGCGTGCTGCGGGTATCAAAGTAGGCTCTGTTGATGAGCTTGTCGCAAAACTCAAAGAAGTAGGAGCAGTGTAATGGCAGTTCTTCTTTTAGCCGAAGTCAACGGTGCCGAACTGGCGCTGGATGCAACCGCAAAATCTGTGACGGCCGCAAAAGCTCTTGGTGACGTCACGGTGCTTTGCGCCTCTTCTGGATGTTCAGGGGCCGCTGCGGCCGCCGCTGGAATTGAGGGCGTTTCCAAAGTGCTCTGCGCTGATGATGCGGCCTACGGGAATGGTCTTGCCGAACCTGTAGCAGACCTTATCGTGTCTTTGGCGGATGGGTATGAGCACATCGTTGCACCCGCCACCAATTCTGCAAAAAACATCCTTCCACGGGTGGCGGCCTTATTGGACGCCATGGTGATCACTGATATCACGGCTGTGGTGGATGCCAATACGTTTGAACGTCCGATTTATGCCGGCAATGCGATCCAGACGGTTCAATCGTCGGATGCAAAGAAAGTTGTCTCTATCCGAACAGCAAATTTTGATGCTGCAGGGGCAGGTGGTTCCGCCGCTGTTGAATCAGTGGCTTCCGCTGGCAATCCCGGTTTGTCTGAATGGGTGGAAGATAAAGTCGCGGCTAGCGATCGGCCAGAACTTACCTCAGCGGGCGTTGTCGTTTCCGGAGGACGCGGCGTTGGCAGCCAAGAAGATTTTGCAATCATCGAAAAGCTGGCGGATAAGTTGAATGCAGCCGTGGGCGCGTCACGCGCAGCAGTGGATAGTGGATATGCGCCAAATGACTGGCAGGTCGGTCAAACAGGCAAAGTGGTTGCTCCGGACCTTTATGTTGCTGTTGGTATTTCTGGTGCCATTCAACACCTTGCAGGTATGAAAGACAGCAAAGTGATCGTTGCGATCAATAAGGACGAAGAAGCCCCCATTTTCCAAGTGGCGGATTTTGGTCTGGTTGCGGATCTGTTTTCTGCGGTTCCAGAACTGACTGAAAAGCTTGGCTAAGCTGCTTAATTGACGTTTTGGAAAGGCCCACAGTTTAGTGGGCCTTTTTCATTGCGGAAGTGTTCGGGTTTTATCTTGTCCCGCGGTGGGTTGATTGATGATTTCTTGAGCGCGCGGTCTGTGCTGTGCTTCGATCGAAAGCAGCCATGGTGACACCTTAGCGGCGATGTTCAAATGATCTGCCTCAGATAGGGTACCAGATGTGATGAGCCGGTTTCTTCCTCCGGGCTTTGGGTCAGACTGGATACGGACAACTTTATGTGAAAAGCCGCTTAAAATGTCGATCTCTGGCTGCGTAATGAACATAGCGTCTGAATTCAGGTCGAGCGCATCTGAGGCTTGAGGCCAAATTAAAATAGATGGAACTTGCACATGGTTTATGAGCTGTTCGATCTTTTCCAGCCAGTTGTCCGTTAAGGTCCGTTTTACATCTGCGAAGCGATCTGCATCCGTGAGGAAGAGAGTTTTCAAAAGATGCCGAGTAAAGTGGATATTTGTGAAATCAACATCCGGATAAAGTGCAACCAATGCCGGAGTCGGAGCGATGAATCGATCGTTTCGGCGGGGATGGATCCTGTAAAAAGCGTTTGAACAATTCTGCACTCCCCCCAGCTCTATCACACATGCAACCGCCCCCCGTGCAATGTTCAATATGCTCTTCTCTGCCAAATAGGCATCCGGACCTGACTGTGGAATAGCAAGGTTCACTCCCGCCATTCCAGTAAGGGTTTCAATCCCCTCTGTGTAGGTTTTTTTGACCTCTTTCCCAAAACTAAGAGATCCGCCCAGAATGGCGACATAAGGCGCTGACAAAGCCTTGGCTGGCCCTCGAAAAAAATGCCGGCTGCCAGAATATTGGCATAGAGTATATGGCGAAGGAGTTTGGTCGATAAAAACAATTTTCATGGTCTCACCCTTTATTACCCAGACCCAGTTTTAGGGACGATGTGTTTCCAAGTTCCTAAAAGTAAAAGACATGTTAACTTTTAAACACTTACCCTTGCACCCCAAAGGCATCGACGCGTAAACTGTGCCAAACAATTTGAGGATACGAAGCATGACAGTCTCAACGGTCGGGGTCATCGGTGCGGGGCAAATGGGCAATGGGATCGCCCATGTGATGTCTCTTGCAGGATATGAGGTTTACATGAATGATGTGAACCCAGCGGCGCTTGAGGCGTCCTTGGGATTGATCGAAAAAAATATGGTGCGTCAGCTGAACAGTGGCAGGATCACGGAGGCTGAACAAACAGCTGCCCTCGCGCGCATAAAACGCACAACAAATCTCGAAGAGCTTGGCGATTGTGATCTGATTATCGAAGCTGCAACTGAAGACGAAAAGATCAAACAAAAGATCTTTGACAGTCTATTGCCGCATCTTAGTGCGCATACCATTCTTACCTCAAACACATCTTCGATTTCGATTACGCGACTTGCAAGCCGGACAGATCGGCCAGAGAAATTTCTTGGGTTCCATTTCATGAACCCAGTGCCTGTGATGCAACTGGTCGAACTTATCCGCGGGATTGCAACAGATCAGGAAACATATGACATATGCCTTGAGGTTGTGAACAGGTTGGGCAAAACCGCTGCCAGCGCCGAAGATTTTCCGGCATTCATCGTGAACCGGATTTTGATGCCAATGATCAATGAGGCGGTCTATACACTCTATGAAGGGGTGGGTTCAGTGCAATCGATAGATCAATCCATGCGTCTTGGGGCAAATCACCCTATGGGTCCATTGGAGCTTGCCGATTTCATTGGTCTTGATACCTGCCTTGCGATCATGAATGTGCTGCATGATGGATTGGCTGATACCAAATACCGCCCCTGTCCTTTGCTCACCAAATATGTCGAAGCAGGGTGGTTGGGGCGCAAAACCAAACGTGGATTTTATGACTATCGCGGAGAATTTCCAGTGCCCACCCGATAGGTGCTTTAGCCGTTTGGATGCGTGCGCAGCCTGAGCGTCTCTTCTCGCAGCCAAGACATAAAGCCGCGTGGATTGTCGCTCCATTTGGATATTTTATCTCTTGAAATCACATGACCAACCACTGGCGATTGAGGTCTGTTGAAGGCGTGGGTGATTTCATAAAGTAAAAGACCTTGCCGCAAGGTGGCTGAAATTTGATTGGCAATCTGATAAAGCCTCGAGTTCGCCCCTGGAAAAAAAATTGGTAAAACCTCAGCATTGGAGCGCTGGATCATTTTTGATGTGAACGGGTTCCATTCGTGTTCAATCACGGGTCCGAACATTGTCCGGGATGCTGCAACAGACCCCGAGGGGAAAACTGCGACAATCCCACCGTTCTTGAGATGGTCCATCGCCTGTTTTCGCATCCAGAGATTTTTTTCCAGCGCGTCCGGCTCATGCGGGAAAGGGACGGGGATCATAAATTGGTCAATCTCTGCGACACCTGTCAGCAGCGAGCGCGTTAAGATTTTATAATCTGTCCGCACCTGTCCAATTAATTCCCCCAGTATCATACCGTCTACCAACCCGTGGGGATGGTTTGAAGTTACTACAATGGGACCGTCTTTGGGAATGCGGGCGATCTGTTCCTCTGGGGTCAATAGTTTGATCCCCATTGTATCCAGTGCCTGTTTCCAGAAAGGTTGGCCAAAAGGAACGCCTTGCGCTTCGAATTTGCGTATCCGGCGGAGAATGCGTAACCGCGCAGTCAAAAGTTCGATGGTTTGTATCGTGATCCTTTGCAGAGGATTTTCAAATGTATTCGCATAAGACAATTTTCGTCTGTCATAAGGCTGGACGTCCAGCGGCAATGGCGCATCAACCGGCGCATCGGATGGTCGTGTTTGTTCCTGCGTCCGTTCCATGAAGCCCCCGCCTCTTTTGACTGCTTAGCACTCTTCGCCAAAGCGGTTGTTGACCAGTTCTTCAAGGGCGTCTGCAAGGCTCTCTGCTTCGGGTCCATTGGTTTCAACCTCAATAGAAGCTCCACGTGAGGCCGCCAGCATCAAAAGGCCCATGATGCTGTCTCCACAGGCATTCATGCCGTCTTTCGAGACATCTGCGCTCGCATCAAATTGTTCAACCGTTTCAACAAATTTTGCAGAGGCACGCGCGTGTAATCCCTTTTCATTCACTATAGCGAGCGTTCTTTTGATTTTTTGAGACATTAGCAATGACCATCATGGCAGTTCATGTATTTTTGCCCAGCCTTGAGTGCTTTTTCGACTGCCTGTTCCAAAGTTAAACTCCTACTTTTTGCAAGCTTTATTAACATTGGAAGATTAGCACCATAGATAATTTTGCGATTTTCAGGTTGGCAAGCCAACATTGATAGATTTGCGGGCGTGCCGCCAAAAATATCTGTGACAATTACCACACCGTTTCCATCATCTACCTGCTCCGCAGCCTGACAGATTTCAGTTTCTTTCAATTTTCGATTGTCGTCGGGCCCAATTGAAATTGGTACGATGCCGGTCTGTTTTCCAACAACATGCTCCACAGCGGTCAAATACTGCTCCGATAAACCAAAATGCGCGACAATCACGATACCAATCACGCCACTATCCCCCAAACACGATTGACCAGAAAATCTGATCAAAAGTTCTTTGCTTCCAACTCTCTGTGCCTTATTGACACTTGCCATGCTGATTGTGCAAGGGCTTCTCTTAATAATTCTGCAACAGCAACGGATCTGTGTTGCCCTCCGGTGCATCCAAACCCGATTGCAAAGTGACTTTTTCCTTCAGCCTCATGAGCGGGCAGAAGATATTTGATCAAATCGACAATTTTGGCGAAAAATTGATCAAAACGTTCATCCTGTTTGACAAACTGCTGCACGGCTGAGCTTGTACCGTTTTCAGAGCGCAATTCCGGTTCCCAATAAGGGTTTTTCAAAAACCGGCAGTCGATCAGGGTATCCACGCCGCGCGGCAGACCGCGTTTGTAAGAGAAAGAATGGATGGAAACGGCCAGTTTTTGTTTTTCCCCGAGGCTAAACCAATGTTCCACTTCGGATTTCAGATCATGCGGCGATAGATCCGAAGTATCGATCAGTACATTCGCCAAGGCCTGAATCGGCGCCAGAAGGTCAAATTCCCGCTCAATGCCTATGCGAGGGGTTTCTGCCGGTGCAAGAGGATGACGTCTACGGGTTTCTGAAAAACGCAGCAAAAGCACTTTTAGTTCGCAGGTCAAAAAGAGAACATCTGTGATCATATCAGATTGCCGTGACAGCTCATTGATCAGATCCACGACCCCTTGGGTTGAAAAATCACGATTACGACTGTCCAGACCGATCGCCAGTGGTTTTTGCATAATTTTGGGATCTGCAACATTGCGAACAAGAGAGAGGGGAAGATTATCGATTACCTCATAACCCAGATCTTCAAGAGCATGAATGGCTGTCGAACGCCCAGCTCCAGAGGGTCCTGAAACGAGCACAAGTCTGGCCTGAGGTAGCACCTGCATGAAACTTGCACCTAACCTTTCACGTCTGTTTTCATGTTCCTTGCTAACAAATAGACCGCCTCGGCAAAGGCGTCCAGACGGCTTCGACCTATACGCCGTAACGTGATACCTAAGATTTCATAAGTATCATCTTTGGGAAGCCGTTCATCATTTTGGAGATTAAGGTCCACAACGAGGGAGAGTACCGTGGAGTCTAGGGGAGATAGCGACAATATACCAATTCCCCTTGCCTCGATTTTACCTTTGATTGTGTCAGGACAGGTTGCGACGAGTTTGCGCATATCGCGTGTGATGTATGTTTGGTCGTCAGAAACCAATCGCGCCCCCAATCCGATGAGCTTTAAAGATAAACTCGACTTTCCAGATCCCGCTGATCCAAGGATTAAGACGCCAACCCCCTCTATTGAAACGCAGTTGGCATGCAGAAGTTTTTGGTCAGGATGAGAAGACAGTTCCAATTTTGGCCCGCTAAACTGGAAGCCCGACGACAAAGCGCGCGCCCAAAGGTTCAGAGGCAGGGTCAGCCAGAGTTGGTCGAATATTTTCAGCCCAAATTACGCCGTCATGCGCTTCGACGATCTGTTTTGAAATCGCGAGACCAAGACCAGAATTATTGCCAAAATCATCTGCGGGACGTTCTGAATAAAATCGCTCAAACACTTTGCTTAATGCTTCTTCAGGGATGCCCGGGCCTGTGTCTTCAACCACCAGAAGCACGCGATTTTCACGCATTCTTACCCAGACGCGAATTGCATCACCATCCACGCAAAAGCTTATGGCATTGGTGATGAGATTGACAAGCACCTGTGCAAGACGCGCCTCAAGGCCTCGAATTAGGATGGCTTGTTCGGGTAAATCTGATATGAAATCAATGCCTTTGGCTTCGGCGTCCTCGCTGAGATACCGCGTGAGATTGCGGACCAACGACAAAAGGTCAAATTCCTCTTGTTGTTCTTTCACCAGTTCGCTGTCCAATCGAGAAGCGTTGGAAATGTCGCTGACCAACCGATCCAGCCGACGCACATCATGTTCAATTACACTCAGAAGCTGCTCGCGGTGATCGTCGCGCTTTGTCATCCTGAGTGATCCAACAGCAGACCTCAGGGAGGCCAAAGGATTTTTTATCTCATGCGCGACATCGGCGGCAAATTGTTCGTTTGCATCAATTCTCTCATAAAGTGCGCTGACCATACCGCGCAATGCTGCTGAGAGGCGCCCGATTTCATCAGGTCGTGCAGTTAGATCCGGAATCCGCACGCGATGTGGTGAAAGGTTTTTCCGGTTTTTTTCTCGTCCCAGCTCCGCAGCGGTGGCCAGATCATTCAACGGGTTGGAAATGGTTGAAGCCAAAATCACGCTGAGAGCGATTGAAACAATGATACCAAGCGCAAAGAATTGCAAAAACCTTTCACTCGTGGCTTTGGATAGATTGTCCAATTCACCTGATGGACCGATTAAAACAAGCGCAGCAACTATGTCATTACCTGAAGTAATTGGCGCAGTTGCGGCCAGTTCTTGAAGTCCTGTCTCAATCTCAATGGTTGCAAAATCTGCACGCCCCTGAAAACTTGGCTTTATCAAAGCCTGAAGGTTTTCTCTCATCGCATTGCTTTGTGTGACGATCGGTTCTGAGCCTAAGAAAAACTGGGTGAACCCGTTTTTTAGTGCCAATAGCCCGTCAACGATTGGGGTCGGCAGAGCAGAAAAATCATCCGTAGCAGTTGAATAGACTGTCGTCTTGCCCTTTGTTTCCGCCAAGACGTCTGCGGTTTCGGAAACAATAAGCACATGTGACCCAGACGGTATTCTGAGGTTTTCCAAGACTTGAAAATAACCTTGTAACGCCTCGTTTTGATTTTGCTCTTTATCAATCTCAAGGCTGATGATTTTGGCGAGATTGCGTGCCTGAATAGTCATCGACTTTGACCGTTCCAAAAGCAAACTATGCCGCGTTGGATCCAGCAACAAAATTCCGGCAATCAACAGTGAAAGAGCAAATAAATTGAAAATCACAATTTTGCGGGTGAGCGGAGATTTACGAAAAGACCAGAAGCCGCGGTCCTCTTTCGGCCCCGCGAGTTCGGGCCTCAAGCCCTCATTGGTTTCCCAGTCTTCGCCAAGAACAACATCTGCCTTTTCGTGCGATGGCCCAGACGTGGTTTTGCCGTCAGCTTTGGCCATAATTGTCATTCTTCGTTATAACGGTAACCGATCCCATACAGCGTTTCGATCGCGGAGAAACTGTCGTCAGCCATCCGCATTTTTTTCCGTAGCCGTTTGATATGGCTGTCGATTGTTCTGTCGTCCACATAGATTTGATCATCATATGCGACATCCATTAACTGGTCACGGCTTTTGACAAAACCGGGGCGCTGGACCAGCGCTTGCAAAAGCAAAAACTCAGTGACGGTCAGCGTAACGTCATTCCCTTTCCAAGTGACTGCATGGCGCAGTGGGTCCATGGTCAAATTACCTCTGACGAGAACTTTGGTCTCTTCGCTGTCTGCAATAATGTTTCCTTCTTGAGCCTCTTTGCGGCGCAATAATGTTTTGATGCGCTCAAGTAACAACCGTTGAGAAAAGGGTTTTTTTACATAGTCATCCGCGCCCATCCTCAGGCCCAAGATTTCGTCAATTTCATCATCCTTGGAGGTCAGGAAAATGACCGGAATATTTGTCTTCTGGCGCATACGCTGCAAAAGATCCATGCCATCCATTCGCGGCATTTTGATATCGAGAACCGCAAGATCCGGAAGGGATCTGCCAAACGCATCGTATGCGGATTGACCGTCGTTGTACGTTTGAACTGAAAATCCCTCGCCCTCTAACATAATAGAGACAGACGTAAGGATATTTCGATCATCATCGACAAGAGCGATTGTTGGCATATAAACCGTCCTTTCTGTTAGGAACTCGCAGCTCTTATGCCTGTTAATGAACTTGATAATCAATCGTAAATGACGAATCAGTCAACTTGAAACAGAAAACGATGTATTTCTATGATCATTTAACAACATTTTGCCGTTCTGATTGCACAAAATTACGCCACGTTGCATTTGGTTGCGCTAACGGTCAAGTCGCCCTCTGTTCAACAGTATTTTTACCGTGCTAAAGGAAACGAATAGAGGGCAAGACGAGGATGGAGTCGACCAGATTTTGCCGCTCATCTGCAAAGCGACGTTGAACAATTTGGGCAAGCATTGGAGCTGTACATGGCATTTGGCAGGGTTAACCCGAACCACCGGCTAGAAGATCAAGGCATCACTGGGTTGGGCAACGTGTATTACAATTATATGGAACCTGATCTTGTCCGCGCCTCATTGGACCGACATGAAGGGCGACTGGGGATTGGCGGCGCGTTGCTCGTGACCACCGGAAAATTCACCGGCCGCTCCCCCAAAGACAAACATGTTGTGGATACACCCGATGTGCGCGACAGCATTTGGTGGGACAACAATGCGCGTATGTCCTCAGAAGGGTTTGATGCGCTTTATCGCGATATGCTGTCCCATATGAAGGGGCGTGACATGTTCGTGCAGGACCTATACGCGGGCGCCGATCCCGAGTTGTCTTTGAACATCCGTCTTGTGACCGAATTGGCTTGGCATAATCTTTTTATCCGCCACCTGTTGCGCAGGCCTGAACGTGCCGAATTGGACGGCTATGTGTCTGATTACACTGTTATCAATTGTCCGAGCTTCAAAGCCGATCCAGAAAAGCACAATTGCCGCTCAACCACTGTGATCGCGATGAATTTTGAACGCAAACTTATTCTCATTGGCGGGACGGAATATGCAGGTGAAAACAAGAAATCTGTTTTCACTCTGCTGAATTATCTTTTGCCTGATCAAGGGGTGATGCCGATGCATTGCTCTGCAAACCATGCGCGCGGTAATCCGGTGGATACAGCGGTGTTCTTTGGTCTGTCCGGTACCGGAAAAACCACGCTTTCAGCAGATCCCGAACGGACGCTTATCGGGGATGATGAACATGGATGGTCGGAACGTGGTACATTTAATTTTGAGGGTGGCTGTTACGCAAAAACGATCAACCTCAGCTCAGAAGCTGAACCCGAAATTTTTGCGACAACTTCAAAATTCGCAACCGTGATCGAAAATATGGTGTTTGATCCGGAAACCAAAGAACTGGATTTTGATGATGACAGCCTGACTGCAAATATGCGCTGTGCTTATCCTCTGGAATATATCTCAAACGCTTCTAAATCAGCGCTGGGCGCTCATCCAAAAAACATCATTATGTTGACCTGTGATGCCTTTGGTGTCTTGCCGCCGATCGCGCGGCTGACGCCTGCACAGGCGATGTATCATTTTCTGTCGGGTTTTACATCCAAAGTGGCTGGAACCGAGCGTGGTGTGACAGAGCCTGAACCCACATTTTCAACCTGCTTCGGGGCGCCCTTTATGCCGCGTCGTCCGGAGGTTTACGGAAATATTTTGCGTGAAAAGATCGCACGCCATGGCGCAACATGCTGGCTCGTGAATACAGGTTGGACGGGAGGCGCATATGGCACAGGATCGCGCATGCCGATCAAAGCCACCCGTGCTCTATTAACCGCCGCCTTGAACGGGTCTTTGTCAGAGGTTGAGTTCCGCAAGGATAGTAATTTTGGCTTCCATGTTCCCGCAGCTGTGCCGGGCGTTGACACTAAACTTCTCGATCCGCGCAGCACTTGGTCCGATGGTTCAGCTTACGACGCACAGGCGGATAAGCTGGTCAATATGTTTGCTGACAACTTTGCCCAATATGTGCCCTTCATAGACGAAGATGTCAAAGCCGTGGCGATAAGTTAAAACAGCTGCAGAGACTATCTGCCCTTTTGTCATTGATCGGTTTTCAATGAATAAAATGGATCTGGTCAAAATTCTTTCGCCAGCGCGACACCTCCGGCAGTATCAATTCCTTGTTTAAGCCGCGCACAATCAGCTTTGCCAGATCGTTAGCATGAAGGCTTTTCATGCCCCATCTGACAAGCTCCGGTGTTCCAATCCGAAGACCATTTAGATCCCCTTCAATCGCGGGGACGGGAAGGCCAATTCCGCAGGCAAGAAAACCGGCGTTGCGCAGGGTTTTTGAGGCTGCCTGACCGCCGCCAAATGCGTCCGCGCGGACAGCAAATTGATGGGATTGGGTAAATCCGTCGATCCCGCAAAATACCGGCACTCCGGCAGAGTCCAATGCATTGGCGAGGGCCTTGGACAGGGCGATCATCTCTGCCGCATAGGCCACCCCATAATCACGCCAATCCAGCATTGTGATCGCGAGAGCTGCCGATTTTGCAGCATCAAAATTTGCGGTCATTCCAGGAAAGGCGATTGCATCCAACCGCTCAGCAATCTCTGCGTCATTAGAGACAATTATGCCGCCCGCTGGACCACCGAGGCTTTTGTAGGTGCTCATTGTCATAAAATGGGCCCCTTCATCCAAGGGATTGGCCCAAGCTTTTCCTGCAATGATCCCACATTGATGGGCCGCGTCAAACATGACATAGGCTCCAACGGCATCTGCAATCTGGCGAATATCCCGCACGGGGTGTTCAAAAAGGTTAAGGCTGCCGCCAACAGTGATCAGTTTTGGGTTTTCAGCGCGGGCAAGGCTTTCTAGGGCATCCACATCAATGCTGTATCGATCTGCGTTCAATGGGGCTTCTATGATGCGTAAACCATATAGACCGGCACAGCCGCTCATGTGATGTGTAACATGTCCGCCGATTGAGGCTGGCGGAACAATGATTGTATTTCCGGGTTGGCAGGTTGCCATAAATCCATAAAGATTGGCGATAGCACCAGAGGGCACACGAATTTCTGCGAATTTTGCTCCAAAGACTTCTGCGCAAAGCTCTGCCGCGATAACCTCTATTTCTTCGATTGCCTCAAGCCCCATTTCATATTTATCCCCCGGATACCCCAAAGAGGGGCGCGATCCGATGCCAGCGGAAAGCATCGCCTCTGCGCGGGGGTTCATAACATTGGTGGCAGGGTTGAGGTTGAAACATTCGCGTTCATGGATACGCTTATTTTCCAAAGCAAGTGCTTCGATCCGTTCCACAACATCTATAGAAGGCATTTGAGAGGTCTTATTCGAAAAGGTTTGAACAAGCTCTTCCGAGGATGATGGCACCCAACTGCGTCGTGCTAGTGTCATGGCAAATCCCTTTTTGGGCCCATTAAACCGCGCCTTTTGTGCAGGTCAAGAGCGAAGATCACCCGCCTTGATACTGCCTCTCGATCTCCAAAAGCTTTTGCTTGCGCCACAGCCCGCCGCCATATCCCGTCAGCGACCCATCCGCCCCGATGACGCGATGACAGGGAATAAGAATCGCAATTTGATTGGCGCCATTGGCTTGCGCGACGGCACGTACGGCAGTGGCCCTGCCAAGCTTTTGCGCAATCTCAGAATAGCTTCTGGTTTCACCTGCGGGAATATTCAAGAGTTCCCTCCAGACAGAGGTTGTAAAATGACTGCCGTGATAGCAAAGAGGAATATCAAAAGATTGAACTGTCCCATTAAAGTATGACTCTAACTGACGTTGCAGCTGATCCATGACCGGAGTGCGCCCGAAGCCGATGCACCCATTGCTTTGCACGAACATTTTTTTAACTCACGCAGAAGCGCTCTGCGATCCAAGAATTCTAATAGATGAACGCGCTCAGCATCTGCCAAAACTATCAAACTGCCAAGCGGAGTCTCGATCCAATCCAGCCACATCAGCGCAATCTTCGTGGGCATGGCGGGGCTTATCCCAAATCTTTTTTGAAACGCCTTGCGAAAGGCGCTGCCGCTTTCAAAGCCTGCATCGATCTGGGCATCGATCACGCGCTCCCCACTGGACAGGGTGCTAAATCCCTCGCGCAAACGTAATTGCCGGCTCATCTCGAGAAAGGTGATCCCATAGTTGCGCTTGAAACTGCGCCGCACGGTTGAGGGATCAAAGCCGAGCGCTTTGATATCGCTTTCCAGCCACCGTTTGTCAGGTGCCTCCGACAGCGCCTTGATCAGCCTTTGCACCATCGGGTCATGCTCTGCCGCGGGGCCAAGGGGATGGCACCTTTTGCAGGGCCTGTAGCCAGCTTCAAAACACTCTTTAACTGTCTCATAAAAGGTACAATTCTGCCGCAATGGTGTGCGGGCAGGGCAGGTCAGGCGACAGAATATACCCGTAGAGCGCACCCCAACAAATGCACGCCCCTCATAAGTTGGGTCACGGTTTGAAAGCGCGGTGTATAATGTGTCTGGGTCTGGCAAAGTAAAAAGCATGAAAGAGCACTATCAAACTTTCCCACACCCCGTCGCCGAAAATCGGGCATTTATTGTGGATTTGCCAAAATATTTTGCAAGGCTGCGTTTTGAAATTGGGTATCGGTCATGGCATTTACATAGGCCATGATCTGATCATCCGCGCGAACGCGCTCTGAAAGAGGGGTAGGTTTTGGCATATTTGCAATCATTGCCAAAACTGGGCCAACTGCGGCGTCAGCGCCGCAGGGGTTATGCCCAAAGAGATAGGTTTGCCCCTTTAATTGGGCAACAATTGCGCGTAAATCAGGCTCTATGGCGTTTAAGTGGTCTTTTTCGTTCATTTGACCGAGGCCATGTGCTATCAAACCTTTGTGGGTTTTGGATCGGATCATTGAGGTTATGAAACCTCTATAGGCCTATGACTTCACGCATTTTCGAACCCCAACGTATGTTAACTTTTTCTGAAAGGGCTCTTTGAACGATGAATATGTCAACTGAAGACTTAAACAATTAGTCCCAGTATCGTTCTGAAGCGTTTGTTTTCCTTTTTGAAATAGGATTACCCACAGGGCACACGGCACCCCTGCTTATAGTTGGGATGGTCAAAGATGCTGACTGTCGTCTGGGGCTTGGGCCCTGTCAAACATGCCGTAATCACGGATCACATGGCAAATGCGCAGGTGGTAATCGGCAAATATTTCTGCGCGTGATTTGGATTGGACCGACCGGTGGGCCGCAGTGTTGCGCCAGCGGTCAATGGCGGCTTCGTCTTCGAAAAAGGAAATCGACAAAAGCTTTTCGGGATTGGTCAGGCTTTGAAACCGTTCAACCGAAATAAACCCCTCCACCTGTTCCACCATCGGGCGCATGGTGGCGGCGATATCAAGGTAATGGCCCTTTTGCTCGTCTTTCGGTGTCACTTCAAAAATCACTGCGATCATCTTGTCCCCCTTAGTTATTTATACCTGTAGGGTACGTGAAATTGCCCACTATGCAAGCGGTTCTGCCATAAGCCAAACGCCGCCTTCAGGGCGCAATGTCAGGGTCATTTCAGGAGAGGGAACGCGCCCCTCAACGGGGCGGAAGCGGAACTGTTTGAGCAAAGTGGCAAGGATAATCACCGCCTCTTGGATGGCAAAGCTTGCCCCGATGCAGATGCGCGGTCCGTCGCCAAAAGGCAAATAGGCATAGCGGGGCAGATCTTTGGCATTTTCAAACCGTTCTGGATGAAAGGCATCCGGATCATCCCAAAGCATATGGTGTCGATGCAGCGCATAGATCGGGATGATCACCGTGTCCCCTTTGCGCACCTCGCGACCGCAAAGCGTGTCCGGCGCCATCGCAGTGCGCGATACCAAGGCGGCAGGAGGATAAAGGCGCAGCGCCTCATCAATGATTTGTCGGATATAAGGCAGATGTGGAACATCTTCGCCGGTGGCGGCTTCGGTTGTGACGCGGGAAAGGACTTCGGCGCGTGCCTTGTCCTGAACACCTCCATCATTTGCCACAAGGTAAAGCGCCCAAGACAGCGACAACGCCGTCGTCTCATGCCCCGCCACGATAAAGGTCAGCAGATTGTCGCGCAGCTCGCCGGTATTCATTTTCCGCCCTGTTTTGCTGTCTTCAGCGCCCAGCAAAAGATCAAGCAGGTCGGGCGGTGTTTTGCTGTCGCGTTTGTAGCGGTCATTGATGACATCATCCGCGATGGTTTTCATTTCGCGCAGGGATTTGCCCGAAATGATCCGGCTCCAACGTGGCACCCAATCCGGCAGGCCAAGGATATCGCCAAGTGACACTTTGCCGGCCTCGGCCACATAAGCATTGATTGCGTGATGCACCGCGTCGCGATCAAACCCCTGATCACCGGAAAATGTGACGTCAGA
>Ga0129342_1000298_pt1 | contig 19984 bp, 32 predicted proteins | sample CPBDNA_5_FD_94426 | JGI IMG/M metagenome (GOLD analysis project Ga0129342, IMG submission 94426) | Freshwater to marine salinity gradient microbial communities from Chesapeake Bay, USA - CPBay_Sum_15_0.2_DNA | ecosystem: Environmental > Aquatic > Marine > Coastal | place: USA: Chesapeake Bay...
AGTCCTGTCGATACTGGCACCTATGCGCGGAACCATGAAGTCGCGCTCAGAAGCGGCTCGTTCCAGCCTGATGTTGTGATTGACCCGAACGCGCCGAGAAATGTTCCGAAAGGGCCTCCGCGCGAATACGGCTTGGCGCGGATGATTGAAGACATCCAGTCGTTCGGTTTGCTGGATGAGGCGTCTGGAACAGTTGGCGGTTTGGCTGATCCGGGGCAGAAGAATTACGTTTTCCGCAATAGAACGACGCACGCAAAGTATGTTGAGCAGCGCGATAAGGTATATTCCCAAGCCAGACGTGAAGTAAACAATATCATCAACGACGCATTAGCCAAGTCTGGAGCAAAAATACGATGACCGTAATGAACGATATTCGGCAGGCTTTGGACGCGCGACTTGCCGCCACAAGCGGATTGCCTTCGGTATTTTTTGAGAATGTGCCGAATGAGCAGGTTCCGACGACTTCTCACGTCCGCGTGCAGTTCATTTCAACATCACGCCGCCCTGCCAATCGCGGCCCCAATCCGCAGCATCGCATTCAGGGTTTGTATATACTTACTGTTTGCACGCCTGTTGACGAAGGCTCTGGATTGGCTCTGGATTATGTCGATTCATTGCTGGACAGGTTCAACGGCTCGTCCGACGTGGCTGGCGTTGCGATTACAGTTTCTATTGAGTATTCTGAGGCCCAATCGGCCTTTGTCGATGAACCGTTTTATTGCGTGCCAATCGAGATAGCATGGTACGCCTACGAATGAGGAACACATAAATGGCCTTCGCACAGGGTTCGAGAAGCGCACTTCGGTATATTGCCGAAACTGTATTCGGGACAACTCCGAGTTCACCGACTTTCGCTGAACTGCCAATCAAGACGCATTCGCTCAATCTGACGAAAGAGCGGCTTGAAGGTAACGACATCCAGGCTGACCGTATGCCGCGCGTTGACCGTCACGGCAACCGCTCTGCGGGTGGCTCGATTGAAGTGGATCTTCGCAAGGGTGACTTTGACGAGTTCCTTGAATCAGCTTTCATGAATACCTTCAGCACGGACACGCTGAAGATTGGCACGACGCCGCTGTTCATGTCGATTGAGGACGCTGCTCTGGACATCACGGAGTTCCGCCTGTTTACCGGCATGACGGTTTCGACTGCGACGTTCTCGATTGCACCGAACCAGATGGTGAACACCACGTTCGACATGGTTGGCAAGAACATGGCGCAGGGTTCGTCCACGGCTTCGTCCGGTGGCACACCCACTGCCATCAGCACCAACGCGCCGTTCGACTCCTACAACGGCTCCATCTTTGAAGGCGGCATTGCGACGGCCAACGAACTTGGCATTGTCACTTCGCTTGAGTTCTCCATTACCAACTCGTTCGCACCGACGTTCGTTGTTGGCGAAGACACCGCGCCGCAACTTGAGTTTGGCCGCGCTGTCGTTGAAGGCACGATGACTGTCTATTACGAGAACGAGACCCTCATCAATAAGTTCTTGAATGAGACGGAGTCGGAACTCCAAGTCGAAGTGGACGATCCTACGGGCAGCAACCCGTATACGTTCTACTTCCCGCGAGTGAAATACAACGGCGCTAATGTGCCTCTGGCCAACCCGCAGTCGCGCATCATCACTCTGCCGTTCGTGTCGCTCTATGATGGCACTGAGGCCAGCAACCTGACGCTGACGCGGACATCCTAATCCCCGCGCGGGATAAGAGGGGTGGCGGTTTTGTCGGGGGACCGCCGCCCTTCACCTGACACCCCCGCACACGGAGAAACCCGATGACCGGACTCCTTTCCATTGGAAAGACGAAAGACACGACTGACGTTGTGCTCTACCACCCGCAGACTGGCGAACCGCTGCTGAATGCAGACGGCACGCAAATGACCATCACCATCTACGGCCCATATTCTGACCGTTACAAGAAGGTGACGCATGACCAGCAGAACCGGCGTCTCATCAAGGCACAGCGTTCTGGTGGCCGCATGAACCTCACTGCCGAGGAAATCGAGGCAGGCGCCTTGGAGGTTCTGGTGGAATGCACTGAGGCGTGGAACCTGACGCTGACTGACAAGTTGGAGAAGTTCGACAAGGCGAAGGTGCGTGAAGTCTACACCAGCATCCCTTGGGTGAAGGACCAAGTTGACGCTGCCTTCGGGGATACCCGCGCTTTTTTGGACTAGTCGAAGGCAATCTGCTCGACTTTGCCGAACACAGTTTCGACCTTTCCAAGACGGACAAGGGCGGTGTTTCCAAGCGTGAGCACTTGGAGCAGGTGGCACGGCAGACCGGCAGGGATGATATTCTTGCCGGCCCGCCACTGCCTGATTGCGCTGCTTATGTGTGGGAGACGTTCTTGGAACTGCACAAGGGCCGCACCTATGGCATGAGCGGCCCTAATCCTTTATCCTATGGTGACATTGCGGCGTGGTGCAATCTCACCGGGATTACGCTATCGTCTTGGGAGATAGGCGTTATCAAGACGCTGGACATGGCCTGGATGAAGGCGATGAATGAGGGCGGCGAATAATGGTGGAACAGGTTGTCGGGCTAAAGTTCGTTGTTGAGGGGGAGCGTGAGGCCAAACGCGCCCTCAAAGAAGTGTCCGACAATCAGTCCAAGTTGACTCGGGACATTCTGCGTGGCGCTGACCAAGTAAAGTCTTTAAGTCGTGAATGGGACAAAGCTAACCGTTACCTTCAGGAAGGAACAATAAACTCAAAGGCTCATGCTCAAGCACAAATACGTCTTGCTCGTGAATATGCTTTGCTTAACGGCTACATCAAGTCAAATGGTGCTTTAAACACTCAAAGAGCGTTGGCGGAGATGCATGCGGCGCAAGCCACGAGGGACGCGGCTGCGGATGCTGAAAGAACCGCGAGGGCTACTAAAAGGCTTGCTGATAGGAATTTGGAATTGCGTATGCGTTTCCAAGAGGGATATGCTCAGTTTGCTCGCCAGCGCGAGGCTATGCGTAGCCTCCGAGAAGCATACCGTAATGGTATCATCACTCTGCAACAATATCAGGCTCAACTGGCAAGGATTAGGACTATCAATCAAGGCAATGTGGCTGGCACCAACAACCTTGGTGTTGCCATGCAACAGACTGGCTATCAGGTTGGTGACTTTATGGTTCAAATCCAATCTGGCACCAATGCGTTTGTTGCCTTCGGTCAACAGGCTACGCAACTTGTAGGCGTTTTGTATCTGTTGCCGCCAGCGACTTTGGCGGCCAAAGTTGGAATCCTTGGATTGCAAGTGTCTGTTTCGGCACTTGTCATGACGCTAGGTATTGCTATTCCTGTTTTGACAGCCATCGGGGCGGCTATCGTCAGGGCTAGAGGGAACGCAAAGAATTTTGAAGACTCTCTCACTAAACTAGGCGATGTTGTTTCTGGACTAAAAGATACACAGTCTCTTTTGGCTATGTCTGCGGAAGACCTTACTGAAAAGTATGGCGAAGCTGCTGGTGCCGTAAGAGAGTATGCAGAAATAGAGGCTCAGTTAAGAGTTTCTCTTGCTAGAAGCGAAATCTCAAAATCTATTGTAGGCTTGTCTAAGTTGACTACAGCGTATGGCAGGACAGGACATGCTGTCAGATCAATGCTGCAAAACACTAGTGCAATTGAAAAGGATTTTGATGTCAGTGGAGATGTTGCGAGGAAGCTCATGGTTCATTTTCAAGATTTACAACGCGCGACTAACTTTGATGAACAGAAAGTTGCTGTTGACGGTCTAATTGGTTCCATGCAAGAACTTGACATCAGTTTGGCTGATGTGCCTTCAGATGTCGCGCAAATGTTGGTAAACTTTATTAAGGCCAACAGAAGCGTAGAAGAAGCAAACGCTTTAATCAAACTGCTGAATGGAGGTATAGTCCAAGCCAACGACAATACCAAAAAACTGTCAAACAGTCAGAAACTCTACAATGATTTGCTTAAATCAGGAAGAGACGCTGATTTTGAAAGAAGAAGAGATAGTAGGAGAGCAGTCATTGATATGCGTGCTCAACTTGCTCTTCAAAGTAAAATAAATACGTTTGGCGAAGAAAGCGTAGAGGTGGCGCGTTATAGGGCTGAGCAAGAAGCCATCTCTAAAAATCTAACAACTGACGCAGCAAAAGAATATGTAGAGTTGGCTGTTCAGATACACAAAGCAACAGTTGAAACCAAAAAACAACTAGAACTTGAGAAAGAGATTTCTGAGGCGGCGGCAGAACGCAACAAGGAATTTGCGGATAGAAAGATTAGTCTTGAGAACGAAATCCGTATTCTCCGGTTGACGCTTAGATACGGCGAGGATTCTGTTCAAGTTCAGAAGGAGTTGAACCTTCAGGCGCGTGCAAGGCTCATCACTGAAATGATGGCTGATGGTCAATCTGCCGATAGAATCGTTGCTATGTTGAAGTTGCTTAAGACTCATCAAGAGTTGACTGCTGAAGTTGACAAAATGAAAGACAGCACTGACGACTTGCTTGACATTGTTGAGCAAATAACAGGCGTAGACCTGAAGAAAGCGTTCTACGACGCAGCAACATCTGTATCAACGATGAACTCGCGTCTTGACCTTACAATGACAAAGATACAAGGAATCTTGGGGGCTATCGGCTCAATAGGATTCGAGACGGTCGCCACGGAGGCTCAGACACGCGCATTGCGGGAAGGTAAGTCCGTCGCCCAATCTCGGATTGAAGGCCAAATTGCACAAAGAAGAGCGGAACTTGAGCAATCCGGCGAAATTGGGCCGTTGGCTGGTGCCGCTTTAACAGCATATCGCAAGACGCTTGAGGCTGACATGCGGGCGCAAGAAGAACTGCAACGTGAACTTAGCGATCCACGCCGCAAAGCGCCGCCGCGCAGGCCGTTTGACATTGAATATCCAGAGCCAGACAAAGAAGGAGGCGGCGCTGGAGGAGACATCTTCCTGAGCATGTTCCCTGAATTGCAGCGTGCGTATGAGCAAGCGCAGAAAGATGCGCAGGCTTATAATGAGGAAGTACAAATTCTCGACAGCGCCCTGAAGGCTGGAAAAATCAGTCAGCAGGAATACAATTCGTATCTGTCTCAGGCGCAGGAGGTTTACGGGCAGGCATCAACGGCTGCTCTGCAATACGAAAACGCGCTGTTGCAAATGGCGAACACGACAAGCCAAGCCATGAGCGATGCCATGATGTCGATTGTGGACGGCACCAAATCGGCCAAAGATGCCTTCAGCGATATGGCGCGGATCATCATCAAGAAGGCATTTGAGATGGCGGTTATCAATCCCATCCTGAATGCTATCTTTGGTGGTGTTACTGGTTATGTGGCCGCCCCATCCTTCTTTGGTGCTCCTGCCGCTGCGGCGGCAAAGGGAATGACCTTCCAAGGTGGTAACGTGGTGCCCTTCGCCAATGGCGGTGTTGTGGGCGGACCTGCCACATTCCCGATGAGCGGCGGGCGCACAGGGCTTATGGGAGAGGCAGGACCGGAAGCCATCATGCCGCTCAAGCGCGGCAAGGACGGGAAGTTGGGCGTTCAGGCGACGGGTGCAAGCGTCAACCAGACGCTCGTGTTCAACATCTCTGCCAACGGCGATGAGAGCGTCAAGCGTATCGTGCAGCAGCAAATCCCGAACATCGCACAGGCCACGAAAGCAGCCGTTGTGGACGCCAAGCGGCGCGGCGGCTCTTATGGAAGGGCATTCGCATAATGGCAATCACCTATCCTTTGAACACGCCGACAGACATCGGAATAGCGCAGATTGAACTCAGCGCACGAAACGCCGTGGCCGTCAGCCAATCGCCGTTCACATTCGCTACGCAGACACACAGCTATGCAGGGCAGATGTGGCAGGCCACGGTAACTATTCCGCCAGTAAGGCGTGAATACTCTGAGCCGTGGGTGGCGTTCCTCTTGTCGCTCAAAGGCCCAACCGGCACCTTCCTGTTGGGTGATCCCGCTGGTGCAACGCCGAGGGGTTCCGGCCTCGTTGATACGAATGGGGTTCAAGTAGACAACGCTGCGGCTTCTGGTGTTAACGTCGCAAATGACAGCACGATTTATGTTGATGGCTTCACGCCATCGGAAACGGGTGTGTTGCTTCCAGGCGACTACATCCAACTTGGGACAGGATCATCGGCAAGGCTGCACAAGGTTCTGACGCAGGTTGACGCTGACACCAACGGCGCGGCTGAAATCGACATATGGCCTGCAATCCGGCGCGACTTGGTTGACGATGAAGCCGTGACGATTCAAGACCCAAAGGGCTTGTTCCGTTTGGCAACGCCAGTGCAATCATGGAGCATCAACGAGTCCAGCGTTTATGGACTTTCGTTTGAGTGCATGGAGGTTGTTGCATGAGCCGCACCGTTCCGGCAGGTATTCTGACGGCTCTTGCGCAGAGCAATGTAGAGCCGTTCTACGCCGTAGAGTTCCTGCTGGATAGCGGCGCTATTCGCCTGTGGACGGGCTATGGTGACAGGGTGATTGACGGAGAGACGTACACGGGTTCCGGCAATCTTATGGCAATCAGCGGGCTTGAGGAGGTCGCTGACTTGTCTGCCAAGTCAATCAACATCAGCCTGAGCGGAATGCCCGGCAGTATTGTCAGCCTTGCTCTGCAAGAGCCGTATCAGCGGCGCAAGTGCCGAGTGCTGTGGGGTGTGCGCGACGTTGCGGACTTTGTTGAAGTCTTCTCTGGAAGCCTCAACAAGATGACAATCGAGGACAGTGCTGAAACTGGAACTATCAGCGTTCTGGTGGACAGCAAGTTGGTAGAACTGGAAAAAGCCAGCAACCGGCGGTATACGAGCGAGAACCAGAAGGCACGGTATCCTAGTGATACGTTCTTTGACTATGTGACTGCAATTCAGGACGCGGAGATAGTATGGGGCCGCAAAAGCGCCTGAACGACTACCTGAAGGAAGTCGCAGACAAGCCGTTCAAATGGGGCGAGCACGACTGCCTGACGTTCACGAACGAGGCGTGGCGTCGGATGTACGGGCGTGGATGGGCGGACGATTGGCTTGGCCGCTACATGAGGCCCAATGGTTCACCAATGCGGCGGCAGGAACTGCAATCAGAGTATGGTTATTGGGATTTCGGGCGGGCTGTCAGTGACCGACTACGCCCTATTGACCATGTACCGCCGCGTGGTGCGCTGGTTGCGACGAAGAAGGCGCAACGATGGGCAACAGGCCATGCGCTCGGCGTCTGCAATGGCATCAAGTGCGCGTTTCTTTCAGGCGGTGGCGTGGTATACTTGCCTGTAGACGACATAGACAAGGCTTGGATTGAACCATGACGCCGCTCAGAAGGCATCTTTACGGTACTACGGTGTTGGCAAAAGAGCCTATTACAGTAGGTAATGCTATTCTGTCTGCTGTTGGAATAACAGCAACATCTACTTTTGTTATTGCTGCTGTTGGTTATGTTGCCATAACCCTCGTAACTACATGGGCGTTGTCTGCGCTCACCCCAAAGCCTGATTTCGGTGCTCTGGATTCTCGCTCTTTGATGGTGAACGCGCGTGACGCTGTGGCGTCACATGACTTCGTGTATGGGCAAATCCGCAAAGGCGGGGCAATTACCTACTACGAATCTACCGGCACCAACAACAAGTTTCTGCACCAGATTATCGTGCTTGCAGGGCACGAAGTTGAAGAAATTGGCGACATCTATATCAACGATGAGATTGTGACGGTTGATACCAATGGGTTCGTCACATCCGCACCTTGGAACAGCAAGATACGCATCAATACGCATGACGGCAGCCAGACGACTGCGGATGCGGACTTGCTGGCGGAATCAAACCAGATCACGGCAGCGTTTGTCGGCAATGGTATTGCCTACCTCTATGTGCGCATGGAGTACGACCAAGACGTGTTCGCCAATGGCATTCCGCTCATCACGGCTGTTGTGAAGGGCAAGAAGGTTTACGACCCGCGCACCACGACGACTGCCTATTCCGCCAATGCCGCGCTCTGCATCAGGGACTATCTGACAAGCGCATACGGCCTGAACGACAGCGAGATTGACGATACGGTATTTTCTGCTGCTGCAAACGTGTGTGATGAGAATGTAACGCTGGATGTGGGCGGCACAGAAAAACGCTACACCCTGAACGGCGTTATCAGGGGCGACACGTCGCACGGCGATGTTCTGACGCGCATGATGACTTCTTGCGCCGGCACACTGTTCTGGGGTGCGGGTAAGTGGAAACTTGTAGCCGGTGACTACACCGCGCCAACCAAGACGTTGACGCTGGATGATTTGCGTGGGCCTATCAATCTTGATACGCGGGTAAACCTGCGGGACCAGTTCAACAAGGTGCAGGGCACGTTCAACGACGCTGCACAGCGATGGATCACGGCAGACTATCCGCCGATTACGAGCAGCGTATTCGAGACTGAGGACAATGGCGTTCAGTCTGCGCTTGATTTTGAGTTACCGTTCACCACGAGTTCGGCAACAGCGCAGCGCCTTGCGAAGTTAACGCTGTTCCGTGGGCGTGAACAGATGACGCTTTCTGCTGACTTCGGGCTGAACGCCTTTGATGTTGAGGTTGGTGAAATCATCGCTCTGACGATTGAGCGGTATGGGTGGACGGCCAAGGAGTTTGAGGTCATCGGCTGGAACTTCGGGCCGAACCAGGACGCGGGTGATTTGCGCATTTCGCTGACGCTGCGGGAAACGAGTTCAAGCGCGTTTGACTGGAACGCTGAAGAAAGCGCAATTCTCGCCAACAATACGACGCTGCTTTCATACGCGGATGTCCCGACGGTAGGTATCCCCGCTGAAGACATTCAGAGCACGATTCGGATTGTCCGAGAGAAAATCACTGAAGTTATCTCCATTAACATAACAAGCGCCAACTCTGAATCCGTGGACAGGGTTGAGGTTCAGTTTCAGGAAGAAAGCGCGACAGAGTGGAAGGGATTGGGTTCAGGGCCGTTGGGGCGGTACGACTTGGTTGACCCTGAGCCGGGCAACTATCGCTTCCGCGCGAGAGCCATCAATCCGTTCGGCTACAAGGGCGGATGGACAACAAGCGGACTGGTACAGACAGCGGGTTCGGCAACGCCGCCATCTGATGTGACGGGCCTGTTCTACGAGATAAGCGAAGGTACGACGACGCTGGAATGGGAGCCGGTGTCTGACTTGGATTTGTCGTTCTACCGGATACGGCACGCTGTTGAGACGAGTGGCGCGACATGGGCAAACGCCACGACAGCGGTGGACAAGGTTCCGCGTCCGGGCACGAGCGTTGCGCTGCCGACACGTCCTGGCACCTATCTCATCAAGGCATATGACAAGACGGCCATACCTTCCACAAATGCGGAAAGCGTAATTATTGCTGCCGATGACGTGCCGTCATTCACGAACACGCTGACGCAAACTGAAGATCCGGGCTTCAGCGGAAGCAAGACGGATTGCGAAGTTGTAACTGGCGACGAGTTGCGGATCATCTTTGACAGTGCGGCGCCGTATGAGGGTACCTATGACTTCAGCACTTACATCGAGACGCATGACAGCACGGCGCGGCGGGTTCGGGCGCGAATTGATGCGAACGTGGTGCGTGTAGATGAGAGTGCGGGGCTGTTTGACGATTTGCCGGGACTGTTTGATGAGTTGCCGGGCTTGTTTGACGATTTGACCGGAGCGGCGCAGTTTGCTGATACGAACCTCTTGTTTTATATTTCAACTACGAATGACGATCCTGCGGGTTCGCCAACATGGAGTTCCTACAAGCAGTTTCGAGCGGGTGAGTTTTACGGACGGGCGTTCCGGTTCAGGGTTGTGTTGAAATCAACGTCCGAAAATGTCACACCGTCTATAACGGGATTGGAAGCCGTCGTGGAGTATAACTAAGTGTCGCAGCATGATTTCAACATTGCCAACCAGACGGCTCCTTCGTTCAGGACAGACCTGAACAACGCGCTGCAAGCATTGGCGACACTTTCCAGTGGTGCGTCGGCACCATCCACGACGTTCGCCAACATGCTCTGGTATGACACGACGAACAACATCCTGAAGATGCGTTCTGAAGCGGACGACGCTTGGATCAGCATTGGTTATCTGGACCAGAGTGTAAATGCTTTTCGTATTCTGGATGACACGCGGGTAACAAACACGAGCGGCACGCAAACGGGCCTGCTTGGTGACCAAGCCACAGCGACATGGGAAGCAGGTACAGGCACCACGGAAAGCCTTGTGTCACCTGCAAAGGTGAAGGCGGCGATTGATGCTTTGGCCGTGACCACTATTGCTGACGGCTCAATCACAGAATCCAAACTTGCATCTTCTGCTGTCAGCCGTGTCAAAATGAAAACTGGAACCAACTCTGGCAGTTATTCAACTGGTTCTGGCGGTGGTTCCGGCACAATCAGCATGGACGCTTACAGCTTTTTCCCGGCTCACAATGGAGGTGGAACAGTAGTAATAGGTGGTACTTCCGCTGATGCCCCGGCAGTCAATTGGAGCACCAGTGGGACGGCTAGCGGAACAGTCTATTGGAGGTATGTCCAAGCATGAGTTTCTTCATTAGAGTCTGGTGTGTCGGCAATGATATTCCATTCATCAATTCCCGCACTGATGAAATTACCAGTGACATGGTTGATATCCCAAACAGCATTGTTTGGGACGCAGAAGTTTCTGGCGACTACATGGACGCTGGAGAAGTCAGGGACGCTCTTTCTGTTTCTGCGGACGGGCTGACCATTTTGGGAAGAACCCTGACCAACATGAGAAAGAGCGCGCGCTAATGGAACTTCTTGATACGGTAATGAGATGGGTTGTCGCTCCGGTAGCGGCATTCGTGTGGATTCTGCACCAGAAAACGCAAGTACATGCGACTGATATTGCCGTCATCAAGGCGCAGCAGGCTTCTGACAAACAGGCGCATGACCGTGAATTCAAGCAAATGCGTGAGGACATGCGCAATATTCTCAACAAACTGGACGACATAGAAAAGGCGCTCAGGAAATGAGCAACACCAAGACAAATCGCAAGGTGAAGGCTGCGTCCATCGCTGCTGGTGTCAGTGCGCCATTGGCGTACATGATTAGCGTTGTGATTGTTGAGCACCTGACAATCTGGAACACGGCGGCTGGCATCTCGGCAATCTCCGCGCTTCTTGAGTTGGGTATCACGGCACTTATCACGCTCGTGGCAACGCATTCTGCGGGCTACTGGACGCGGGAGCGTGAAGAATGAGGCATCTGTCTGAAGTCATCGTTCATTGCTCTGCAACACGCCCTAACTGGATGGATGGACACTCCACCGAAGCCAAGGTGGACGAAATCCGACGTTGGCATGTCAGCGGCAATGGCTGGAGCGACATCGGCTATCATTACGTTATTGACAGGGATGGCACCGTCGCCAAAGGCCGGCCTCTTGCTCGGACTGGGGCACATACGCGGGGGCGCAACCGTGACACGGTTGGCATTTGTCTCATCGGCGGACACGGCTCTGCGTCCACTGACAGTTTCAGTGATAACTTCACATCGGAGCAGGACGAGGCGCTGCGCAACCTGCTGACAAGCCTGATGCAGACGTATGAAACCATCAGCAAGGTGTCAGGACATAATCAGTATGCTCCAAAGGCGTGTCCCGGTTTCAGTGTGCCGGAATGGTTGGGCTAATATCACCGTGGCCGTGGGCGCTGGGAGCGAGCGCCATAGCGGCTCTGCTGGTTTGGGACGAGGTTGGCGACTGGAAGCGCGAAGCGGCGCTCAGGGCCGAACTGAGAACGTCTGCGGCACGAGAGCGCGTCTTGGCCGAGAGAGTGTTGCGCGAGGCTGAAGCAGCGCAGGAATGGAGGCAGTTATATGCCGATATTGAAGCACAACCTGACACGAATGGCTGCGGCAACAGTGTTGACCGTGCTCTTGGCATCGTGCGGCAGAAACGCGCAACTAATCCCTGATGCCTTACTTGTGCCCCCAGAACGGCCTGCGGTCCCGGCCCCTGGCGCTTCTGACAAGGCTGTTGCCCGGTATATCCTCCAGATGGAGGAATGGTCTGAGGCTGTCATCCGGCAGTTTCAAGACATTGCAACTGTCATAAAGGAGACATGACATGAATGGACTAATCATCGCAACATATCTTTTGGTTCAGGGTTTGCCAGCCATTGAGGGCGGTGCTTGCATGAGCGTTGAGGACGCGGACAAATCTCTCAACATGCAGGGTGAAGAAATCGTCGGCATGATACCGATGCCGCCTGTAGGGGTGAGAGTTCTTGTGGAGCGGGCTGACGGCACGTTCAAGGAGATGTTCTACGACATGCGCGTTCGTCAGGTTTGCCATGTCACGGACTTCTCTGGCGACCCAAGGGTGCAATCGCAGGGTATCTAAATGGGCATGACGCCTGAGCAGAAAGCAGCCTATGACCTCCGAAAGAAGGGCCATAGTATGCAAGAGATTGCCTTCGCGCTCGGTGTCACCAAAGGCACCGTTGAAAAGCGCCTTACCCGTGCTCAAAAATGGCTGGACGCTTCCGACGGGCAGATTGCCGCGATGGAAGCGACTGGCCTACAACCTGATACGGCCAAGTTCGGATGGCGGATTATTCAGCATCAGGACGGTTCGCGCGACTCGGTGTTCTGGGACGCGCGTGGCCAAGCTGATGAAGACAAACTGGACGCCATCCGTGCCGCTATGGATGGCATCAAGGCCGCGAAACCCATAAAGGCACCTGAATACGCCGATAAAGACTTGCTGACAGTCTATCCGATAGCAGATGCGCATATCGGAATGCGGGCTTGGGGCAAGGAAGCCGGCGAGGACTACGACACCGAGATTGCCTGCAATCGGCTGACAGAATGGATTGGGCGTTGCGTTGCGTCGTCACCACCAAGCGAACAGGCCGTCATCGTGGACGTGGGGGACTTGTTCCATGCCAATGACGATACAAACGCTACACCGCGCTCCAAGCATGTTCTGGATGTCGATACAAGATTCTATCGAACCGCTGATATGACGCTTTCTGCCCTGTCAGCAGCGATTGATTGCGCGTTGCACAAGCACAAGACTGTGCGTCTTGTTATCCTGCCCGGCAATCACGATCCGTATGCCTATCTCATTATCCTGTTTGCGATGGCCGAACGCTACCGGAATGAGCCGCGCGTTGAGGTTGTGAAGCAGCCTGGCGAGTTCTGGATACATCAGTTCGGCGCCAATATGCTGGCATTCCATCATGGCGACAAGGCCAAGGCCGAAAGGCTGGTTCTGTGGCTGGCAGACGAGTTTCCTGACGTTTGGGGTGCCACGAAGTACCGACACCTATGGACAGGGCATCTGCATCATCATAAAAGTTCAGACATCGGCGGCGTGACGTGGGAGCAGTTGCGGGCCATGACAGAGAAAGACGCATACGCCCGCAGCCATGCTTACTCGGCGCGGGCGCAATTGCAGGGGATTACGCTTCATCGTGAGCGTGGAGAAATCAGCAGGGTGAAGGTTGGAGCATGACAGAACGTGAGCAGATACTCGCAGAAGCTGCCAAACTGATTTGTGGCGACAGGCAGGAAGCCTACGGGCCTCCGCAAGAGAACTTCAAGCGCATTGCAGATGGTTGGGCTATCATTCTCGGATGGCCTGTCAGTCCAGAGCAAGTCGCACTCTGCATGGCATGGCTGAAGATTGCACGCCTTGTGAACGGCCCGCATCGGGATAGTTACGTTGACGGAGCGGCCTACATGGCCTTGGCAGCGGAGTTGTCGGAATGACATGCCCTGAATGGATTACGCGCCTGTCGTGGCACATCAACCGAACAATGTTCGGTACGAATGAAAGTTTGTGCAGCCGCGCTTGGCGGCTACGCAATCGTTATTTCTTCTGGAGGGGATGGGTGAAGTTCTTCGGCCCAAGGCATTGCCGCAGAAGTTGGGAACGCTATTTTTCCGGGCAATCCTCAAAGTAAGCATCCACCACGAACGACACGATGAACTCAGCGATAGTCATGCCTGTCGGTATCTGTGACGCAATCCAGTATTGCTGCTCTTTTGTAAGTTGCTCCAAAGCAGGGCGAATTGAGCCGGCTGGGTAGTCCAGCAGAATGGATCTTCCCTTTGGCTTGAACTGCGGCGCGTATCCGTAGTTCCGCGCCAGTTTCATGTGGCGGTGTAAATGCTTAATTGGAACACCAAGGCGTTCGGATATTTTCTCGTAGGACAATCCTTCAGAGCGCAGTTCGGCAACGATTTTGTACTTTGGCGTCTTACTCATAGGAGATACCATTCGCCGTGAGAAGTTCCTGAAGGCGCTCCACTTCATCCTTTAGCATGTCATACGCCTGCTGCAAGGCACTGTCCTCAACTAGCAGAGTGGTGCAGACAAGGTTGCCACGCCCATCGCTGTCCTCGATGACGGCTAGTTTGTTCTTTGTGCCGACATCTTCTTCCGACAAGTCGAACTCGTCAACGCACCTGGCGGGGATGTAAATCACCTTTCCGTCTTCTGTCTCAGCGAACCCGTACATCTTTTCTCCGGTACTGACGATGCGCGTGAAGTATGCTTCGATAATCATTCGATTCTCCGTTTCCTGATTTGTCCAACGAACCTATTAGCATATTGCAAATGTGTCAATGATTGATTAGTGTCCACCGCATGAAACTTGTAGACAGAATACGACGAGTCGTTGCGGAGAAACCGCATTGGAGTCCCGCAAGAATTGCGGAGGAAATTGGCAGCACGGCCAAGTCCGTCAGCGTTGTAGGAAGCCGTGAAGGCATCAAGTTCATGTCGCGCAGGCAATTGGAGGATTGGATAGATGGGCAAGCGTTCAGACTTCAAGAGAGTGGAACGGGACTTCTATCCGACACCGATGGAGGCTGTCCTGCCGCTCCTGCCACACCTGAAGCCGACGACGTTATTCGTTGAGCCTTGTGCCGGCGACGGTGCGCTCATGGACCATCTTGAGGCGCATGGGCACTTCTGCACCGATGCGTTTGACATAGAGCCTCAGAGGGAGGGTATCAGGCAGGTAGATGCATTGTCTGACTGGAACCACGCCATTGGCAATGTCATCATCACCAATCCCCCGTGGGACAGGAAAATCCTGCATCCGATGATTGATAACTTCCGGGTGAAGATGCCGACTTGGCTCTTGTTCGATGCCGACTGGATGCACACACGTCAGTCTGCTCCGTTCATGCCGTATTGCCGAAAGATTGTCAGCGTCGGGCGCGTCAAGTGGATACCTGACAGCAAGATGACGGGCAAAGACAACTGCGCTTGGTACTATTTTGACTGCACCGAGGGCGAGACTGTATTCATTCCCCGTGCTTGAGGGCAATTGTCAGCAAGCCCATCAGTTCAAGATAGTTCAGATTACTGCTGGCGATAAACGTGTTACCATCACCTTCAGTCATTCCAATGACGATGGCTTTTGACAGTTGCTGCCCTTCCGCTCGATGCAGCATCTCGGAAAACATGGCGACGGCGCCACGATTGTTCTTCGGTAAGTCAATCACATCCATTTATGGCAATCCTGTGTTTCTTGCAGGCGGCTTTCACCGTGTCTTCTGTCTCGGCTATCTTTTCAGCGATCTGCCGATACGTCAAGGACGCATATCCATGCACGGCGCGTATCTTTTTCGCTACTCCAGCAAGCCGGAATCGAATGCTGACGCGCTTATTGCCGAACTCATCGTAGATGCTTGAGTATCCTGTTGGGTATCGAGTGGGCTTGTTCTTCTGGAGCCATGCTTCAATGGCACCCTGCTCTTGTTCACTCATGTGGGCCATAAAAAAGATGCGCTCCTGACTGCCCTAGAAACTTGTAATGCTTGGCCCAATAGGGGCGTACTTTGGTTGTGTGGTAGTGCGTGGCACCTTGTATCGGGTTCACGCCAGGATCGTCAAGAACCATGCCGGCTACCATCAGGCTGGTTCGCCATGCATTTGCATTACCTATGCTTGGAATACCATTGTTGAACGCGCTGAACTGCTTATGCTGAAGCGCGACATGGCACACACCATCAGGGTAGTGTTTAGAAGCCACCCGCTCCAGCACAACACCAGCAACGGCAGCTTGCGCGTCCAGAGGTTCTGAACGCGCTTCAAAGTAAATGACGGCTGCAAGGCAGATGAGGGATGTCACCCCACCAGCCCCGCTTGTCTGGCACCTTCGTAAAGAGCCTTCATGTCGTTGAACTCTTTGCGGGTGCAGTTGTGGTCAATCAGGCAGTCAATCTCTGCTGCCAGTTCCCGCAGGGCAGCGACAGGAGCACCGTCCTCATTGTCTGCTGCACGAACGGCGTTGTAGATAGCGTCGTTCAGTTCGTGCATTGCGTCCATGTATTCACTCATTTCATCGTCCTTTCCAGAATGTCCAACAGGGACAGGATTTCGTTCATGTCATGGTAGCGCGGATCGTTCTTGGCCTTGAGGTCCATCTTGCTGACTTCGGCCTTGCGCTTCAGGCGTTTCAGGATTGCTTGTTGTTCTTCTGTCATTCCCACTCATCCTTCTCTGCTGCAATATCGGCGCAAACGGCATACAACTCATCCGCCACATCCTTGTCCCATTTCTGCTCAACGGCTTTCGGCGTGTAGGCAACGCCGTTGATTTCAAATTCCTCGATGTCGATGTCCTCGATTTCGTACCAGACAGGCGAACCGGGAACACCATAGTCGTTGCGCACCGACTTGCCGGTGGCCGTGATGCACACGTCAAGACGCTCATCCTCGTCGTAGAGCGGCGCCAGAAGCGGATGTTCCGCTACGTCATACGAGTCGATGCAGGTGGTGGTGATGGAAGCCATGTTGATTCTCCTTGCGTTTCCTTGTGACATTGTGTTAGCACGTCGTTAATGAACCAGTCAAGGAGAATCGCAATGATGCTTTACGAAAGTAGTTTCGTCCAAAGGTGGCACACTCATCCCCGACTGGCCCGATTGGGCCAAACCCTTGGGCATCATCAATGGGGCTGCGCTGCCCTGATTGCGGAACTCCATCCTTTGCCAACAACGGCTCTGGTCCTGGCTGCGCTCTACCATGATGTCGGTGAAGCCGTTACCGGCGATATGCCGTACATGGCAAAGCGCAGGTTTGGTGATGTGCTTGGAGCCTACGAGAAAGAGGCAGCGCAACAAATTACGGGCCACACTTTTGACTTGTCCGAAGAGGATGAGCGTTGGCTGAAGCTGGTTGACAGGCTGGAATCAGTCCTGTTCGTGCGCCTCAATGCACCTGACTTGCTGGCCCATCCTGAATGGATTGAGTGCATCGAATGGATCAAACTGGAAGCCTCGTCGCTCGGTGTCGGTGCTGAAGTCTGGGGGATGTTGTGATGCCCTACACCTACGAACAAATGTCGCCGCTTGGGAAGTGGATCACCGTCAAAACAGCAGAGGCGCCCATCATTGTGAATGGGCGCATCAAAACAGCGGAAGGGCAGGGGCCAAGGGTGAGGGGTATAACCTATATCTCCGATAAAGATGACAAAAATCCTAACACCTGACTACTTGCATCGGCTGCACCTTTCCCGACAATGACGGTGTGGCCGATGCACTTCAGATATTCAATCATTGCTTTTTGCTCAGGCGATAATCTTCCACCGCTTTGCCGCTTCATCTCAATCCATAAATTCCATTGAGGAACATACAAATCAGGAATGCCAGCGACAACGCCTTCTGCTTTCAGTCTTTTTGCTACGTTGATTGAACGCTTCTCTCCGTTGGGTATTGCGAATATTAACACACCCGGAAACCGCCCCCTGAACCAGTTTACCAGCCCGCGCTGTTCGTCGTGCTCAGAAGGGTGGGAACTGGTCGATTTCTTCACAGCCATTTTTTTTCGCCTCATCTGGAACCACGTCCTTCCACTTTATGCAGTACTTATCATCGTAAAGGTTCATGCAATTATCACAAGAATCCTTCTGCAAGGGCTTCAATGTCTGCATCTCTTTGACGCTCGACTTCTGATTTCTCATTACTCTTACCCCCTGAGTAATCAAGTTGAATAATCTGATGATACTTGCCTTCTGGGCGAACCTTGATACGCCCCGGCTTCACCCACCCATCAGACTCGATAAGAGCATCTTCAGTCGTCTTGGCAGACGCACCAAGCGCCGGCATACGGGCCTGATAACGACTTGCGGCATACCCTCCATGATCCGGGCATAGCCATTCGTTTATGAATGTCGCTCCGCACCTATAAGTCACCTTGATACTGTCAGGCTTTCCTTCTTTCTTCCATCTAAGGTACATTACATCATCAACCTCAAGCCATTCGTCCTGTACCTGATTTGAAAGAATTGCGCCGCCATACGATTTATGGTTGTGGTTCAGTTCAGGGGCAGGAAATTCATGCCCGCAATCCTGACATTGCCTGGAGCCAGCGAATACCATTGAATTGCATTTAGGGCATTCTTTTGTTGGCGCTTCGCCTTCTCCTGTGCTTTGTCCTTTTATTTTTGGTTTGACTGCATCAATAAATCCATGACGCGCTACATTTTCACCATAATCAAGAATTAGGCAATTTGGCTTTGAGCCTGCTGCGATTGCATCAAGCCTGTTTTCTTTTGTGTTCAAGTCAAATCCGTCTGCATAAACGGGGCGCGTACCACGTCCAACAATCTGAATGTATAGGCCAGTAGATTCTGTTGCTCTGACAATTGCAACCAAATCAACTTGAGGATAATCAAATCCCGTCGTCAATACGCCGCAATTCACAATTGCTCGGACCTTCCCGCTTTTGAAGTCATTGATTTTTCTATCTCTTTCCTTCATTGCATCATCGCCAGACACTACAGCGACAGAAATATTGTATTGCTCAAATTCTTCTCTGAGCATATCGGCGTGGCCCAATCCAGATGCAAATACAAGCCAGGCTTTTCTATCATGTCCGTATTCGATTATTTCTTTCACCGTAGCCTTCACCAATTCTGGATCAGATGCGGCTATAGCCAATTCGCTTTCAATAAATTCGCCTCCCCTTTTCCCTACGTTCGTCAAATCAATTTTCTTTGCGCCGCCCTTTGACACAACAGTTGACAGATAACCTTCATCCATGAGCATTCCAACAGGAATGTCATATGCTATTCCGTCAAACAATGCACCTTTGCCTTTGTGCAAATATCCACTATCAAGTCGATATGGCGTGGCAGTCAGTCCAATCATTTTTACTTTTGGATTGCATTGCTTCAAATCAGATAGGAATTTTCCATATCTGGTTTCGCTATTTTGCGGAATCATGTGGGCTTCATCAACGATAACCAAGTCAGGCGGTGGGACCATATCGTAGGCACGCTGATATACGCTCTGAATACCCGCAAATGTGATAGGCTTGTCTAGGCGCTTCTGGCCGATGCTGGCGCTGTAGAAGCCAAAATCTGCCTCTGGATACATGCGCAGCAATGCCTTTGCATTCTGCTCCAAGAGTTCTTTCACATGAGTGAGAATCATTACTCTCGTTCCGGGATACGACATGGCATCTTGAACGATTTGCCCGAGTATGGCGCTTTTGCCGGCACCAGTGGGAGCAACAATCAGAGGATTGTCGCCACGTCCGTCTGCCCAATACTGGTACAGTCCATCAATTGCTGCTTCCTGATACGGCCTTAGTTTGAATGTCATGAGTTCACCTTCATTCTGCTTTCGTGCAGTTCTCGACTGTTGCGTTGGTTTCTGATTATTTCACCTGTGTCAGTATCCATATACTCCACCCATCCTTCACGAGCGTCCTGAACCTCCAAATCTTTCGGCATTATTTGAGGTATGAAAAGATGGTCACCGCACACGGTTCCGAATCCATGTCCTTTGGCGCAACTCCAGGTTCCATTCAATTCTGGCGTTGCGTGGGCGCAGGTTCGGCAATGAACTTCTGGTATCTTGCAGCCGTGACATATGGAAAGATACGGGCAATACCGGCAGCGCCAATCTGTCATATCTTCGGTTATTCTTTGTGGCGGGTTGTCAGAAAAGACGATTGAGTGAGCCTTTTCAATCAGTTTCATTCCTTCCGCTTTGTCCAGCTTTATGCGTTCGCCGTAGATTTCATCA
>Ga0129342_1000299_pt1 | contig 19953 bp, 17 predicted proteins | sample CPBDNA_5_FD_94426 | JGI IMG/M metagenome (GOLD analysis project Ga0129342, IMG submission 94426) | Freshwater to marine salinity gradient microbial communities from Chesapeake Bay, USA - CPBay_Sum_15_0.2_DNA | ecosystem: Environmental > Aquatic > Marine > Coastal | place: USA: Chesapeake Bay...
CTAATTTAAGGCCAATGTCTTGTAAAAATGTATTTTTTGAAATTTTAATTTCTGAATTTTTAAAACTTAGATTATAATCTTTATTGTTTTTAATTTCTGTATTTGATTCAAAAGTTTCATCCTCAAAATTGAAAAAGTAATTTGATTTCCCTTTTTTTATAGGTACAATAATTACAGTTTTATTTCCATCAAAATCTGAAACTTCTATTTTATATTCATTTATTGGATTTATGATATCAATTATTCCAGAACTGTTAGAATTATAAAAACTCAAGTTGTTTCCATAATCTTTAAATAGTTTAACTATTTTTTTTTTGGTTTTGACATAAAATTCATAGTCAATTAATGTTTTTATTTTAATTGATTCTTCAAAGAAAAATGAATCGAATTTGAACTCTAGATTTTTATTTTCATTAAAAAATGAAGAAAATTTATAAATACCATTTTTATTCATTGCCATATCTTGCCTATCAAAACCAGCAATACCAAAAGCGAATCGTCCATCCAAACTGATTTCATCAGCTATAATTATAGAATCGTTTATATTTTTTAATTTTATTTCATATGGTTTTGACCTATTATTTAAACTGTCAAATTTGTAGACAAATACTGAATTAATATTAGGACTTCTTGTATCTTTTATTTTGAATTTAAAAAGTTTTGGGTTTAATGCTTTTTGGTTACTGGTTTTTCTTATTTCAAAATGTAGATGTGGTCCAAAAGATGAACCTGTATTTCCTGAATTACCAATTACTTGATTCTTAAATACTTTTAATTCGTTTTTCTTTAAATAATGTTCGATTTGATAAGATTTTTTGCTATACTGTAAAGCCTTTATGTAATCTTCAATTTCTTTATTAAAATTTTTAAGGTGCGCATAAACTGTAGTATAGCCGTTAGGATGATTTATGTATAAAGCTTTACCAAAGCCTTCATGCTTAATACTAATTCTACTCACGTACCCATCCGCAGAGCTGTAAACTTTTAAACCCTCTTTAAACTTTGTTTTAAAGTCAATTCCCGAATGAAAATGGCTTGACCTTAATTCGCCAAAAGTTCCATTTAAAATTAAATCAGAATCAAGTGGATTTGAAAAGTAATCAGATGGAAATTTGGATTGAGAATTTATGTTTATTGTAAACAGAAAAAAGAATAAAAATATTTTTTTCATTTTTTCTAAAAATAATATTTATCCCTCTAAGAATCCCAATTTATCCCAATTATTTTTAAATTTAAATAAACAAATTTTTCTACTTATTTGTTTTAGAGACATAGTAATCTTAAATTTGAGATAGATAGTATTAAGTTAATGTCTGAATCGATTGAAAATATTGCTCTTTTAGAATCTAATATTTCTAAATTAAAAACTTTAATTAAGAGACTAAAAAAAGAAAATTTTCAATTTGCAGAACAATTGCAATCAAAAGATCAAATATTAATAAAGCAACAAAATGAATTGAAGGAATTAAAGCAGAAATACAATTCGTTAAAAATTGCAAATACTTTCTTGGGTAGTAATGATAAATCGTTAACTAGGCTAAAGATTAATAATCTAATTAAAGAGTTGGATAAATGTATATTAAGTTTGAGTTCATAAATAAATTTGATGCAAAAAATTAAATTAACAATAGCAAATAGAGTTTATCCTTTGAATGTTCCAGTAGAACAAGAAGAGGGATTAAGACTAGCATCAAAAAAAATTGATATAATGATTAAACATTTTGAAGAAAATTACGCAGTGAAAGATAAGCAAGATGTCTTAGCAATGTGTGCTCTTCAACTTGCCACTCAATCTGAACAAGAAACTATTTCTGAAGCTAAAACTAATGAGGAGGTCAATAAAAGAATTAAAAAGATGAATGAATCTTTACAAGAATTTTTTGATCTTTAGAACGTTCATTTAAATAAATATTACTGCCTGCATCAACTTTTTTTGATAAACTCAACAAGAATTTTTTAAAAAGGGTGAGTCTAGTCTGCTAAAGCAAGCCTATTTAAGGATCCTTGATCAGTTAGTTAGCCCTAAACTTTTTAGTAATAGAGTTTATACAAAATTCAAGATGTAGGCTTTTTTTTTAAAACTAAAAAACAGTGATTATGGAATTTTTTACAATACAAAATATAGTTCTAATTGTTTTAGGATTAGCGGGTGGTTTTATTATTTCAAAGCTTTTAGAAAAATCTTCTATTAATAAATCTATTGAAAATGCAAGAAAGGAAGCTGATAATATTTTAAAATCAGCAAATATAGAGGGTGAAAATATTAAAAAAGATAAAATTTTTCAGGCAAAAGAAAAGTTTCTTGAATTAAAATCTGAACATGAAAAGCATATCTTAAATAAAGAAAAAGACCTTTCAGAAGTTCAAAAAAGAATTAAGGATAAAGAATCTGAGGTTTCAAATGAGCTCTCTAGAAATAAAAAAAACAATCAAATTTTAAATGATAAAATTTCTTCTTTTGATAAGAAGTTAGATGTACTAGAAAAGAAAAACCAACAATTAGATAAGCTACATAAAGAACAAGTTGAAAGATTAGAAAAACTTTCTGGTATGTCTGCTTTAGCTGCAAAAAAAGAATTAGTAGAATCATTAAAATCAGAGGCTAAGACAGAAGCTCTTGAGTTAACTCAAAATATTATTGAGGATGCAAAAATTTCAGCTAGACAGGAGGCTAAAAAAATTGTAATTAGCACAATTCAAAGAGTTGGAACTGAGGAAGCAATTGACAATTGTGTTTCCGTTTTTAATATTGAATCTGATGATGTAAAAGGAAGAATTATTGGTCGTGAAGGAAGAAATATTAGGGCAATAGAATCCGCTACTGGAGTTGAAATTATTGTTGATGATACACCCGAAGCAATTATTTTATCATGTTTTGATTCCGTAAGAAGAGAAGTGGCTAGATTATCATTACATAAATTAGTTACTGATGGAAGAATCCATCCTGCTAGAATTGAAGAAGTTGTAAAAAAGACTAAAAATGAAATTGAGAATGAAATTATTGAGGTAGGTAAAAGAACTGTTATAGATCTTGGAATACATGGATTAAATCCTGTATTAATCAAAGCTGTTGGAAGAATGAAATACAGATCATCATATGGTCAAAATTTATTGCAACATTCAAGAGAAGTTGCTAAACTATGTGGTATCATGTCATCTGAGCTTGGGTTAAACCCCAAATTAGCTAAAAGAGCTGGACTTCTTCACGATATTGGAAAAGTTCCTGAAGAAGAAACAGAAACTCCTCATGCGTTACTAGGGATGCAATGGGCTGAAAAATATGGGGAAAAACCTGACGTTTGTAATGCAATAGGTGCTCATCACGATGAAATAGAAATGAATAATTTAATTTCTCCAATTGTTCAAGTATGTGATGCTATTTCAGGAGCTAGACCTGGAGCAAGAAGACAGGTTTTAGACAGTTATATACAGCGATTAAAAGAAATGGAAGATATAGCCTATTCTTTCAAAGGCGTGGATAAAGCTTATGCTATTCAAGCTGGAAAAGAATTAAGGGTCATGGTACAAAGCGATAAAATTTCAGATGATCATGCAGCTAAATTATCATTTGAAATTTCTCAAAAGATACAAACAGATATGACCTATCCAGGACAAGTAAAAGTTACCGTTATTAGAGAAACTAGAGCTGTGAATATAGCATCTTAATTATTTATCAGTGTTATAAAAAGTTAATTTTTTTAAATAAAATTGAATAAGCAAATACTCATAAATGAAACATTTTTATCTCCTTCTTTTATTGTTTTTTTATTTTAGTTGTTCCAAATTAGAAAATACTAAAAGACCCAATATATTATTTATAATGTCTGATGATCATGCGTATCAAGCTATAAGCGCGTACGATCAAAGATTAATTCAAACGCCTAATATTGATAGAATAGCCAATGAAGGTATTCTTTTTACAAATGCATCTGTTACAAATTCGATATGTGCTCCCTCAAGAGCTGTTATATTGACTGGAAAACACAGTCATATAAATGGTAAAATTGACAATGGAAAACCTTTTGATACAACACAAGTTACCTTTCCTCAATTATTTCAAAAAGCAGGTTATCAAACGGCTATGTTTGGTAAATTACATTTTGGTAATAATCCAAAAGGAGTTGATGATTTTTTAATTCTTCCGGGTCAGGGAAATTACATTAATCCAAAATTTATAGGAAAAGAAAAAGATACTATAATAACTGGATATGTAACAGACATTATCACAGATTTAACTATTAATTGGCTTGATAAAAAAAGAGATAAAAGTAAACCGTTTATGATGATGTATTTGCATAAAGCCCCGCATAGACCTTGGTGGCCAAGTCCAGAAAAATTTGCTGAGTTTTACAAAAAAGAGTTTCCAGAACCAGAAACTCTTTTTGATGATTATATGGGCCGTGGGACTGCAGCAAGAACAGCAGAAATGAATATTTTGACACATATGCAATACATGCACGATAGCAAGGTTAGACCTCAAACTTTAGAAAGTATGGGTGAGGTAAAACCAGAGATAAAATATTTAAGAGATGAATCTGTAGTTCGGCCGGGTCCAAATGGTTTTATGGGTCCATTTAATAGAGCTAATGAAGATCAAAAAAAAAAGTATAATGTAACATTGGATAAGATCAATAAAGATTTTAAGGAAAACTGGCCTACAATGTCTGATAAAGAAAAAATGAGATGGAAATTTCAAAGGTACATGCAAGATTATTTAGCCACCATATCTTCTGTTGATGATAATGTTGGTAGAGTTTTAGACTATCTTGATCAAAATAATCTTTCTGAAAATACGATAGTAGTTTATACATCAGATCAGGGTTTTTATTTAGGAGAGCATGGGTGGTTTGATAAGAGGTTTATTTATGATGAGTCATTTAAGACTCCTTTAATGATAAGGTGGCCCAATAAAATTAAAGCTGGAATCACTAATGATGAGATGGTTCAAAATTTGGATTATGCTCAAACTTTTTTAGAAGCTGCTATGATTAAAGTTCCTAAAGATATGCAAGGTGAAAGCCTAATTCCTCTTCTTGAATCAGAGAATCATAAATGGACAAGAACGTCAGTTTATTACCATTATTATGAATATCCATCAGTTCATATGGTTAAAAGACATTATGGAATTGTAAATAAAGATTTCAAATTAGTTCATTTCTATTACGATGTTGATGAATGGGAGCTATATGATAGAAAAAAAGATCCTAAGGAAATGAAAAATGTCTATTATGATCCAAAGTACAAAGAAATAGTAAAAAAATTGACTAAAGAACTATACGATTTAAGAAAAAAATATAAAGATTCTAAAGAATTAGATAAAAAGTTTATAAATGGGTGAATTTAGTTTAGTCTAAACACTTAAGTTTTTAATGAATATAGCGATGGATTCAATATATTCATCATAAACTTTATCATCATCATAAATCTTTCTTAAACTTCTTACACCTTCATAAGCACAAATTAAAGTGGTTGCAACAGAGGATGGGTTAATGTTATTTTTAATTTCATTTCTTGATTTTCCTATATTAACAGCATTAATTATGGCTTTTCTCCAATCTTCAATTAAAGATCTGAGAATAATTCTAAACTCTTGTTCTGTATATCCAATCTCACCAATTAAATTAATTGCGGGACATCCTAAAGAATTTTCTTTTTCAGAAAAATTTCTAATTCTATCATTAAAAACGTAAAGCAACAATTCAGGGATGTTTTTATCAGTGTTTCTTAAGGGGTTAATAAATCCATCAAAAATTCTTTTTTTTATGATTTCATCTATTACTCTAACTCCAATTTCATGCTTGTTTTTAAAGTGATGATAAAATGCTCCTTTTGATAATGAGGTTTTTTTCATTACATCAGGTATACTGGTAGCACTGTATCCATTTTTATAAAACAAATCAAAAGATGCGTTTAAAATAATATTTTGTGTTTCTTTAGATTTTAAATCTTGTTTCAATTTTTTTATTTTAATAATCTCTTCGGTTGATTTTTTACAAATTTAACAATTTAATAAGAATTTAATGTATATTATTTAAAAATTAATACTTTAAAATTGTTTTTTAATAAAATTTTATTTTTTTACATACTTATTAGTATGTGTTTTTATATATTTAAACAAAATAAGAATAAATGAAAAAAACAATATTCATCCTAATTTTAATATTTTTTGCGAAAAGTTTAAATTCTCAAGAAATTCATTCCTTTTACTATTTAGATGTTCCAAGATCTAAAGCATCTGAATTTGTAAAAATGCATAAAAAGTTTACTGATATTTATTTCTTAGGTTCTCAAGAAAATAAGATGAACTCCTCTTGGTTGTTTTCACACACCTACGGAAGCAACTTTACTTTTAAGATAATTGAAGTTTATGAAAACTCTATTTCTCAAGCAAGCTCTACTGATTTTGCTCAAGAGGTTAATAAAAACATTGACAATATGGATATTTCATATGATGAAAAAAAAATGTTGAAAGATGAGTGGAGATTATACTTTGGTTTATTTTTAGAAAATCATACGGATGAACTAAGAGTAGCCTTTCCAAATCAATTTTACATAACTGATGGAGATTTTGATTTTTCAAAAAAACATATAGTTGTTTTCAATAAAAGTAATCCACGTTGGTCCGATAGATCTGAATACATTTCTCTTTGGAATGAGATTACTAGACAGCCTGCAATTGAACTTGGTGAGACACTTGCTATTGTTCCAACGGGACATTACAGTGGAAGTTCATATACTTTTCAAGCTGCTTTTTGGTATAAATCATGGGAATCATTTGTTAAAAATCATAGAAACTTGGAAAATTTTGGTCCTATGTCTGAAAAACAAAAAAGAATGTGGGATATTGGAGGAGAACATAATGATGAAATCGTTACTTATTTGGGTAGTACTTGGTCAGTTAATGGAGATGAAACAAAAACTTTTACTATAGCTCAATAATATCTATATTTAATAAACAATTAATTAACTTAATAATTTCATTTAATTTAAATTTTTAAAACAATAATTATGGAAAAAAATGTTCAAAAAGTTAGAGCTCATGATGCAATATGTGGAGTTCTTTATTTAATTAGTGTTGGACTAACACTAAATTCTGGAAATTTAGATTTTTTATACATTGCAGTAGCGGTTGGTGCTTTACAATTAATCAGCCCCATTACAAAGTTTTGTCCAGTATATTTCATTTTAAATAAATTAATGCCAGATACTGATCCAATTCAAAATGGTAAATAAAAGTGTCTTTTATTCACTTTTAATTTTTTAATTTAAAACTTTATCTCAAGAGAAACTTTCTCTAAAAGATTATTTGTTTATAATGAAAGTTTTTAAAATTTCAGGAGATTTCTTGGAATAATGGCGAAGTAGATTTATTTATGGAAAGTTATATAAAATCTGAGAAATTGGTTTTTTCTGGACGTAGTGGGCCAGTTTATGGTTAGAAAAATACATTAGAAAGATATCGAAAATCTTATCCTAATGTTCAAATTATGGGAGAGTTGACTTTTAGTGTTAAAAAAATAGAAAACTTAAAAATAATTTAGCTTTTCTAATTGGAAAATATCATTTGAGGAGATCCATTGAGGATTCATATGGTCAATTTACTTTAGTTTGGAGAAATAAAGGTGATTGATATATTTTTAGTGATCACACCTCATTAGAATTATAATATCTATTTAATGAGTTCTATTAAAGAATCTGGGTTTTTATTTACTAATTACATTCCTAAAACAACAACACCATTTGAAAAACTCTTTGAAGTATTTAAAGAATTAATTACATATACATCTGGAGATTTTGATGAGGCGATTAATTGGTTAAAGGAACTAGATAGTGAATATGTTCTTACATCAGATGATTATTCAATTGAAGATTTTATTGATGATTTATTAAAAAGGGGATATATAAAAAATGAATTTGATCAAAAGAAAAATGATCAGGGACTTGGAATTACAGCAAAAACTGAGATGCTTTTAAGGCAACATGCTCTAAAGCAGATTTTTGGAAAAATCAAGAAAATTGGAAATGGTAATCACAGTACAAAATATTCTGGAAGTGGTTTAAGTGATGCAGGCGACTTAAAGAAATACGAATTTGGTGATTCAATAGAAAAAATAGCGGTTACCGAAAGTATAAAGAATGCACATATTAAGGGCGGATTAGATGATTTTAGTTTATCAAAAGAAGATTTAATGATCAACGATCAATATTATCAAGCTCAAATGAGTACCGTTTTAATGATTGATATAAGTCATAGCATGATATTATATGGAGAGGATAGGATCACACCAGCTAAGAAAGTGGCCATGGCGTTATCAGAATTTATAACAACAAGGTACCCAAAAGATAAACTTGATATTATAGTATTTGGAAACGATGCTCGTCCAATTTCAATTAAAGAACTTCCTTACTTAAATGTTGGTCCATATCATACAAATACAGTTGCTGGTTTAGAGTTGGCAGTGGATATTCTTAGAAGAAATAGAAATTCTAATAAACAGATTTTTATGATAACTGATGGAAAACCAAGCTGTTTGAAACTAAAGGATGGATCCTATTATAAAAATAGTAACGGTCTTGATTCGTATATCTTAGATAAATGCTACAATATGGCTCAGCAAGCTAGAAGATTAAATATCCCAATTACTACATTTATGATAGCTGATGATCCATATCTTAAAAGATTTGTTCAGGAGTTTACAAAAGCTAACAAAGGAAAGGCCTTTTACACAGGACTAAAAGGGTTGGGAGAGATGATTTTTGAAGATTATGAAACAAATAGAAAAAAACGATTATAATTTTTTTTATGAAAATAAATGAAATAAATACAATTAAAGAATTAAAAGATTCAGGATATGTTTCAAAAGATATCAAAGATGAAATGATTTTTAATTTACAAAAGAATCTATCAAATGGAGTTTCCAGCTTTAAAGATATTCATGGTTATGAAGATTCTGTTATTCCAGATCTTGAGAGAGCTGTTTTGTCTAGACATAATATTAATTTATTAGGATTGAGAGGTCAGGCTAAAACAAAATTAGCAAGGCAGCTTGTCAATTTATTAGACGAATGGATGCCTATAGTAAGTGGTTCTGAAATTAATGATGATCCTTTTAATCCTATATCTCATTTTGCTAAAAATAAAATTCATGAAATGGGAGATAAAACTCCAATTAGTTGGGTTCATCAAAGTGAAAGATTTTTTGAAAAGCTTGCAACTCCTGATGTCACTGTTGCTGATTTAATTGGCGATATTGATCCAATAAAGGCGGCAACTTTGAAGTTGCCTTATTCTGACCCAAGAGTTATTCACTTTGGTATGATCCCAAGAGCCAATCGTTGTATTTTTGTATTAAATGAACTTCCAGATTTACAAGCTAGAATTCAAGTCTCTCTTTTTTCTATTCTTCAAGAAAAAGAAATTCAAATTAGAGGCTTTAAATTAAGATTGCCTGTGACTTTACAGATATTGTTTACTGCAAATCCTGAGGATTACACCAATAGAGGAAGTATTGTTACTCCACTAAAGGATAGAATTGGCTCTCAAATTATGACTCATTACCCTAAAACAATAGAAGTTGCAAAAAAAATAACACATCAAGAATCAAACTCTTATAATTCTGAAAAAATTTATGTTCCTGAAATTGCAAAAAATATTATTGAACAAATAAGCTTTGAAGCAAGAGAAAGTATTTATGTTGATTCAAAAAGTGGAGTAAGTGCAAGGTTGTCAATTTCTGCTTTTGAGAATTTAATTAGTTCAGCAAAAAGAAGAATGTTGATCAATGGAGAGTCAGAAACTAGTCTTCGTATGTCAGATTTTAATGCAGTAATATCAGCAATTAACGGAAAAATAGAGCTTGTGTATGAGGGAGAACAAGAGGGCTCAGTGGAGGTGTCAAGGTTTTTAATTTTAGAATCAATAAAAACGTTTTTTAATGATTTCTTTCCAAAAATTAAAAAATTAACAAAACAAGATGAAGATGACCCTTACAAAGAAATAACTGAATGGTTTAAAAACAAAGAGTTTTTTATTGATGAAAATCTCGATAATAAAGCTTACAATGATACATTCAAAACTATAATAGTTTTAAAAAACTTTGTAAAAAAAGAAATTCCAAATCTTGAAAATAAAGATGAAAATTTCATGTGTGAATTTTTGCTTTGGGGTTTGTCAGCATTTAAAAAAATAAATATTACCAGAACCTCAAGAGGACTATCTTTTAGTGATTCTTTTTCTGATTATATTAATAGATTATAATTTAATGTTTACTTTTGAATATTAATTTTAAATTATAAACATGAACTCATATAAAGCAAATATTTTAAACTCAATGATTCTAATAATTGTTGGGTTATGGGGATATTTTGAAAGTTCTTCTGGTACCGCAATAATTCCTGTAATCTTTGGATCGTTATTACTTTTTTGCTCTCCAGGTCTTAAAAAAGAAAATAAAGTTATAGCGCATATAGCTGTGCTTGCTACATTAATTTGTCTTTTAGGACTTTTTATGCCTTTAAATGGTGCGATTGGTAGGGGTGATAATGTTGGTGTTCTTAGAGTCGTTGCTATGATAACTTCCGGAATAATAGCTATGGTTTTCTTTGTAAAAAGTTTTATAGCTAATAGAAAAAAATCTTAAATTAAATTACTTTATTAAATTAAAAGCCTTATTTATTAGGGCTTTTTTATTTTAGAAATTACAAAAGTATGAGGAAAAGTTATAGCTGCTAAAAAAGAAAAAAATATACTTAAAAGTTGAGATTGACTATCCTTAAAAATATAATAGGTAATTACAAGTCCAAAAATTGAAATTATCCAATATAGTAAAGCTTTTTTTAAATAAATCTTTAATTGAGTTTTATTTGAATTTCCAAAAAGAAATTTGGTTTGTTCTAAAATAGAGGGGAGGCTATGCCATAAAACAAAGTAAATTGCAAAGGATAGTAGTAAATCTGTTATATATACTGAAAAAAGAAAAAATGTTATAAAAAATAATTGTATTAACAATTGATTTTTTAAATGTTTATATAACACTACAGAAAATGATAATGTAGTTAGTGATGAAAAAAAAAGTAAGTTTTTAAAAAAAGTAATGTTGATATTTTGTTCTGTTATGTCTTTAATAATAAGAACTACTTCAGTGAAGTTGAAATAAAATAATATAGAGAAAATTAATAGACCATAATTGAAATAGAAAAATTTAATAAAGTAATTGTCGGTTTTTTCAAATAAAGTCCATTGATGTTCTCCGAAATGAAATGAGCTTAATATCACAAAGATTAACAGTGCTAAAGATGGAACGTTGTAAAAAAAAATAAAAAAAAGTATTACTAGAATTAGATACAGAAAAAACTGAAAAAATGTACTTCTATTACTGTTAAAAGTTTTGTTAATTAGTAACAAATCATTAGCTCCATGAACAATCCCGACTGATAATATTCCGGAAATTGCTATTAAATCAATAAAATTTTTTGAAACTATGGAATATAATATTAGGCAAAAAACTGTCCCAAAAATTATTAACATTGAAGAAATATGGTTAAAATAATATGAATTCATCAGGTTTCAAGTTCTTTTGTTAATATAAATGTAGTAAATGTCAAAAGTTTTTTTATATATTTGGTTTTAAACAAAATAATAAATTATAATATTATGGAATTATTTTTAAACACTTTTTATTTTTTTGGTGATGTGCCAGCTGGAGACGATTTAGTTGGAATCACTTTTTGGATAGGAACAATGGCAATGATGGCAGCATCTGTCTTTTTCTTCCTAAATTTAAATGCAGTTGACTCGAAATGGAGATCTTCTATTTTAGTTTCTGGTTTAATTACTTTTATTGCTGCCGTTCACTACATGTACATGAGAGATGCTCATGCTGGTGGTGAAAGTACGACTATTTTTAGATATGTAGATTGGATTTTAACAGTACCATTAATGTGTGTTGAATTCTATCTAATTCTAAAAGCTGCTGGCGCTACTACTAAACACCTGAGGCTTTTAATTTGGGCTTCTGTAGCTATGCTTTTAACAGGTTATGTTGGTGAGGCTGGACTAGGTGATGCTGCTATTTGGGGTGGTCTTTCTGGTCTTGCTTATTTCTACATTGTGTACCTTATCAAGTGGGGTGAGCTTGCAAAACTAGCTGAAAAAGCAGGAGGCTCAGTTTTGTCAGCGCATAAAATGTTAGTTAATTTTGTAATTATTGGTTGGGCTATTTACCCAATTGGTTACATGATTGGAACTGGAGACGGAATGTGGTATGAGTTTATGTCTAGCTGGGTTGCAGCTGAAAACATTGACTTAGTTTACAACATAGGTGACTCAATTAACAAGATTGGTTTTGGTCTAGTTGTTTATAACCTAGCTGTTTCAAAATAATAATAAAATTATTATTAGTATAAAAAGCCGCTTTTAGCGGCTTTTTTTATTGAATAAATATGATTAGGATCTTAAATTATAATTATCTTTAAAAATGAGATGAAAACAGACTACGATTATATAATATGTGGAGGAGGAATTTCTGGATTGTTATTATCTGTTAAATTAAGTCAAGACTTTAGTGAATCAAATAAATCAATTCTCATAATTGATCCAGATTTTCCAAAAACTAAAAACGACAGAACTTTGTGTTTTTGGGATAATAAGAACACAGTATGGGACGGAATTATTACATGTAAATGGGATAATGTTTTTTTTAATAGCGATGACTTTAATAAGACTCTAGATTTAGGATCGCTTACTTACAAGATGTTGTCTAGTTCTGAATTTTATAATTATTCAAATTCAATTATAAAAAATAACAAAAATATTGAAGTGTTAAATTCCAATGTCTTAAATTTTACTGATAATAAAAAATATTGTAATGTAAAAACTTCAAATAATACTTTTACTTGTTCCAAAGTTTTCAATAGTATAATTGATTGGGACGAGGTAAAAGCTCAAACCAAGTATCCTTTATTAATTCAACATTTTGAAGGTTGGGTTATAAAAACTGATAATGAAAGTTTCAATCCAGAAAAAGCAACATTTATGGATTTTTCAATCAATCAAGATCAATTAACACAGTTCATGTATATACTTCCATTTTCAAAAAATGAAGCTTTAGTTGAATATACTTTGTTTTCTAAAAGGTTATTGGAATCTAATAAATATGAAGCTGCAATAAATAAATATTTAAACTCTTTAAATATTAATCAGTATAAAATCATTTCGAAAGAATCTGGTAAAATACCCATGACATGCTTCCCTTTTTTTAACAAAAATTCAGAAAACATTTTAAATATTGGTTCTGCAGGAGGATGGAGTAAGCCCAGTACTGGATACACTTTTAAGAACATTGATAAGCAAACTACTAGAATTGTTGAGTTTTTGAAAAGTCATAGAAGCTTTGATAAATTTATTTCAAAAGACAGGTTTTGGTTTTATGATTTAATTTTTTTGGATGTCCTTTTTTATAAAAATCATCTTGGAAAAAAATTATTTTCAGATATGTTTAAAAAAAATAATTCTAAAACCATATTTAGATTCTTGGATAACAAATCTAATTTTATTGAAGAGTTTAAAATTATGTTAAGTTTTTCAAAAACTATTTTTTTGTCAGCAGTATTAAAACGTTTGTTCAATGTTTTCTGAATGAAACATTTGATATGAAAAAAATCTTTTTTCTAATTTTTACAAATAAGAAAATCCCACTATGTTGGTTTAGTTTTAAAATAGTGGAGTCGGAGGGAATCGAACCCTCGTCCAAACAAGCGACAAAATAGCTTTCTACAGATTTAGTTTTCAATTAATTTTCGACAATGTTCTGACTGAAAACTGCCTAAACATTACTTAGCTTTTTTTAGTTTTGAAATTCTATCAAAGCACTAGAATTTCTATGTTGACTTTATATGGTGTCTCATTATGAATCGCCGTCAACAAGGGCTATTCAGAGACATCTCACTTTCCCGCCTGGCGGGACTAAGGCTTTAACTTACTGTAATTCAGTTATTAAGCTGCAAGAGCGTATTTATTTTCGCCATTTAAGGTTTGGTATCATTATATTAACGAGCGATAATCCAGCGCTCGATCTGCTTACAATTCAATCGGACCTGCTGTCAAAACCAGTCGACCCCTATTATTTTCAAAGAACAAAATTTATAAATGCAAATATATATTAATTCAAATAGTCGATATTATAATCTAAATTAATGCTTTTTTTATTTTGATTAATTTTTTTAATATATCTTCTAATTTATTTATATTCAACATGTTAGCACCGTCACTTTTTGCATTTTTTGGATCAAAGTGAGTTTCTATAAAAATACCATCTGAACCACAAGCTATTCCAGCTTTTGCAATAGTTTCAATCATTTCAGGTCTTCCTCCGGTTATACCTGAATTTTGATTAGGTTGCTGTAATGAATGAGTTACGTCTAAGATTACTGGGGAAAATTGTTTCATTATTGGTATTCCTCTAAAATCAACAATTAAATCATGATAGCCAAACATACTTCCTCTTTCAGTCAAAAAAACATTTTTATTTCCAGAATCTTTCACCTTCTTTAAAGCATGAGCCATACTTTCAGGACTCATAAACTGACCTTTTTTTAAGTTAATGTGTTTGCCAGTTTTTGCTGCAGCGACAAGCAAATCTGTCTGTCTAACTAGAAATGCGGGTATTTGAAGAACGTCAACATATTTAGAAGCTAATTCAGCATCACTAATTTCATGAATGTCTGTAACAGTTGGTATATTTAATTCTTTTCCAATTTTTTTTAAAATTGACAGTGCTTTTTCATCTCCAATTCCAGTAAAACTATCTAATCTAGATCTGTTAGCTTTTTTAAAACTTCCTTTAAAAATAAAGGGAATCTCTAGTTTTGATGTAATATCTAAAATCTTATTAGCAATTTTAAATGCCATTTCTTCACCTTCAATGGCACAAGGTCCTGCCATTAGAAAGAAATTTCCTGAATTAGTATGATTGATTTTTGGAATATTACTGATCATTGAAGAATATATTTTGTGCTAAATTAATCAATAAAATTAAGTTCATATTATTTCCAGGTTTAAATAGATATAAAAAACTTACATTTGCGCGAAATTAAAATGTTTATGAGTTCCATTAAGAATATAGCTATTATTGCTCATGTTGATCACGGGAAAACTACTTTGGTTGATAAGATTTTGCATCATTGTAAATTGTTTCGTGGAAATAAAGAGGTTGGAGAGCTCATATTAGATAATAATGATCTTGAAAAGGAAAGAGGAATAACAATAGTTTCTAAAAACGTTTCAGTCAAATACAAGGATAATAAAATTAATATTATAGATACCCCGGGTCACGCTGATTTTGGTGGTGAAGTTGAAAGAGTTTTAAATATGGCAGATGGAGTCCTTCTTTTAGTAGATGCTTTTGAAGGTCCAATGCCCCAAACTCGATTTGTTTTACAAAAAGCATTAGAGCTTAAATTAAAGCCTCTAGTTGTAGTAAATAAAGTTGATAAAGAGAATTGTACTCCTGATCAAGTTTATGAATCAGTGTTTGATTTAATGTTTGAACTTGATGCAGAAGAATGGCAATTAGATTTTCCAGTAATTTACGGTTCAGCAAAAAATAATTGGATGTCATTGGATTGGAAAAACCAAACATCTTCAATTGAGCCTTTGTTGGATGCTGTTATTGAACATGTTCCAAGCCCAAAAGTTTCCGAAGGCTCTACTCAATTGCTTATAACTTCAATGGATTATTCGTCGTTTACTGGTAGAGAAGCTATTGGTCGTCTTCAAAGAGGAGAGTTGAATCAAGGGCAAAATGTGAGTCTGGTTAAAAGAGATGGTTCCATTATAAAATCAAGAATTAAAGAGCTTAATGTTTTTGATGGTTTGGGAAAATTGAAAGTTGATTCGGTTCAAGCAGGAGATATATGTTCAGTTGTAGGTTTAGATAATTTTGAAATAGGAGATACAATTGCTGATTTCGAAAACCCAGAGTCATTACCTACAATAAGTATTGACGAACCTACTATGAGCATGATGTTTACAATAAATGATTCTCCTTTTTTTGGAAAGGAGGGTAAGTTTGTAACTTCTAGACATATCAGAGAAAGGCTTGAAAAGGAGTTAGAAAAGAACTTGGCAATGAGGCTTGAGGACACTGGATCAGCAGATAAATTTTTAGTCTATGGAAGGGGTGTTCTCCATCTTTCTGTTCTTATTGAAACAATGAGAAGAGAGGGTTACGAATTACAAATAGGTCAACCCCAGGTAATTATAAAAAATTTAAATGGAGTTAAGTCAGAACCAATTGAAGAACTTATAATAGATATTCCAGAACATATTTCAGGAAAAGCTATTGAAATGGTGGCTTTAAGAAAAGGAGAAATGATTAGTATGGACAATAAGGGATCGAGAATGTTATGTAAATTTATGATTCCATCCAGAGGAATTATTGGGCTTAGAAATATTTTAATTACTGCTTCTGCTGGTGAAGCTATTATGAATCATAGGTTTGTAGAGTTTCAGCCTTTCAAAGGAGATATGCCAAGAAGAATAACAGGTTCATTGATATCGATGGAGCAAGGAACAGCAATCCCTTATTCTCTTGATAAATTGCAAGAACGTGGAAAGTTTTTTATAAGCCCTGGTGAATCAATTTATACTGGTCAAGTTATTGGTGAAAACACTAGATCAGATGATATGGTTGTAAATGTTACTAAAACAAAAAAACTTTCAAATGTGAGGGCTGCTGGTTCTGACGATAAAGTAAAGCTTGCGCCTCCAATAGTTTTTGGTTTGGAAGAGGCTCTAGAGTATATTCAGAAAGACGAGTATGTTGAAGTTACACCTAATAGTTTGAGATTGAGAAAGGTTTTACTCAATGAAAACGACAGAAAAAGAAGTAATAATTTTTGATTTATTTTTTTGATAATTCAAAAAACCTTTCTTTTTCAATTCTAATAGTTTTTTCGGGAAATTTCGAAATAATATCGTAGTCATGTGTTGCAATTAAAACAGTAGTTCCATTTGAGTTTATATCTTTAATTAAAGTCATTATCTCTTTACTGGTTGCGGGATCCAGATTTCCAGTTGGTTCGTCAGCTAAAATGATTTCAGGGTTATTTAGTAAAGCCCTTGCTATTGCAACCCTTTGTTGCTCTCCTCCAGAAAGCTCATTAGGATACTTTTTAGAAACATCTTCAAGTTTTACTTTATTTAGCACGTTACTAATTCTAGATTCAATTAGTTTATTGTCTTTCCATTCGGTGGCTTTTAAAACAAACTCAAGGTTTTCTTTTATTGTAATATTTGGAAGTAGCTTAAAGTCTTGAAAAACAATTCCTAGTTTTCTCCTTAAAAATGGAATATTTTTATCTTTAATTTTAAGTAGATTGATATCAAGTATTTGTGCTTCTCCATTTGAAACTGGAATCTCTCCATATAAAATTTTTAATAAACTGCTTTTTCCAACTCCAGTTTTTCCAATGAAGTAAATAAACTCTCCTTTTTTGACTGTAAGATTAATATTAGAGAGCGTTTTAGTCTCATTGAGATAAATATTAACGTTTTTTAAAATAATAACATTTTCCATTTAAAAATATTAAAACCAAATTAATAAAAGTTTCATTTTAAAACACTAATAAGTTTTTAATATAAAATAACTTTAAATATTTTAATTATTTAATTAAATTAACTATAAAATGAAACCAATTATATATTATTTGATTATAAATTAAAGTTTTTATATGATATTTGATCAAAATTTATACTTATGTGTGGAATTGTTTGTGCATTAGATTTAAAACAATCTTCGGATTATTTAAGACCTCAAGTCCTTGAAATGTCAAAAAAGATACGACATAGAGGGCCAGATTGGAATGGAATTCATTGTGGAGAAAATGTATTATTGGCTCACGAAAGATTAGCTATAGTTGATCCAGCATCTGGAAATCAGCCAATATACAGTTCAGATAAAAATTTGATATTGGCAGCCAATGGTGAAATTTACAATCATCGTGAATTAAGGTCAAAACTAAATTTAAAATATTCCTTTCAAACAAATTCTGATTGTGAAATTATATTGGCACTTTACAAAGAAAAAGGAATAAATTTTATAGACGATTTAAATGGAATTTTTGGATTTGTTCTTTTTGATGAAAAAAAGAATGAATATTTAGTTGCTAGAGACCACATGGGTATAATTCCTCTATATATGGGTTGGGATAAGTATGGTACCTTTTACGTTTCTTCAGAGTTAAAGGCCTTGGAGGGAGTTTGTAATAAAATTGAAATTTTTCCTCCAGGTCATTTATTATCAAGTAAAACAGGATTTTTAGAGAAATGGTACGACAGAGATTGGATGAGCTTTGATAATGTTAAGGATAACGAAACTTCGTTAGATGATTTACAGAATGCATTTGAAAGAGCTGTTCATCGCCAATTAATGAGTGATGTTCCATATGGTGTTTTGCTTTCGGGTGGATTAGATTCTTCCATAACATCTGCACTTGCCAAAAAGTATTCCAAGAATAGAGTAGAATCAAATGATTTAAAAGCAGCTTGGTATCCTCAACTTCATTCATTTGCAGTAGGATTAAAGGGGTCTCCTGATTTAAAAGCAGCTAAAAAAGTTGCTAATCATATAGATTCTATTCATCATGAGATTACATTTACTGTTCAAGAAGGTTTGGATTCATTAAAAGACGTTATTTATCATTTAGAAACATATGATGTTACTACAGTTAGAGCTTCTACTCCGATGTATTTAATGGCTAGAGTTATTAAATCTATGGGAATTAAGATGGTTATTTCTGGTGAAGGTGCTGATGAAATTTTTGGAGGCTATCTTTATTTTCATAAAGCTCCCAATGCAAAAGAATTTCATAATGAAACTGTAAGAAAGTTAGATAAATTATACCAATACGACTGTTTAAGAGCTAACAAATCACTTGCTGCATGGGGAATTGAAGGAAGAGTTCCCTTTTTGGATAAAGAATTTTTAGATGTTGCGATGAGATTAAATCCAAAAGATAAGATGATTTCATCTGAGAAGATGGAAAAATGGGTTTTGAGAAAAAGTTTTGAAAAATATCTTCCTGCTTCAGTTGCATGGAGACAAAAAGAACAATTTAGTGACGGAGTAGGTTATAATTGGATTGATAGTCTAAAAGAACTGGTTGAAGAAAAAGTAACAGATGATATGTTTGATAATGCAAAGTTTAGATTCCCTTTTCAAACTCCAATGTCAAAAGAGGAGTATTTTTACAGATCAATTTTTGAAGAACATTTTCCATCTGAAACTTCAGCAAAAACAGTTCCATCTGTTCCTTCAGTAGCTTGTAGCACTCCAATTGCACTAGAGTGGGACAAAGCATTTAAAGACTTAAATGATCCTTCAGGTCGTTCAGTTTTGAATATTCATAATAATAGTTATTAATCTATAGGTTTTTATATTAAAATTGTTGATAACTTATACTCATTTATCTCTGATAATTGATAATTAAACCTTGTCAATTAGTTATATTTGTTTTAACCAAAAATTATATAATTTAATTAAAATGAGCGAAGAAATTAATAAGAATCAGTATTCTGCTGACAGTATACAGGCTCTTGAGGGAATGGAGCATGTAAGAATGAGACCCTCAATGTATATTGGTGATGTAGGAGTTCGTGGATTGCATCATCTAGTTTACGAGGTCGTTGATAATTCTATTGACGAAGCCATGGCAGGCTATTGTAATGAGATTAATGTATCAATTAATGAGGACAATTCTATTTCTGTTGATGATAATGGTCGAGGAATTCCTGTAGGAATACATAAAAAGGAAGGTGTTTCTGCTCTTGAAGTTGTTATGACAAAAATAGGTGCAGGTGGAAAATTTGATAAAGATTCATATAAGGTTTCAGGTGGTCTTCACGGAGTTGGAGTTTCTGTTGTAAATGCACTTTCAGATAAATTAACTGCAAAA
>Ga0129342_1000301_pt1 | contig 19899 bp, 32 predicted proteins | sample CPBDNA_5_FD_94426 | JGI IMG/M metagenome (GOLD analysis project Ga0129342, IMG submission 94426) | Freshwater to marine salinity gradient microbial communities from Chesapeake Bay, USA - CPBay_Sum_15_0.2_DNA | ecosystem: Environmental > Aquatic > Marine > Coastal | place: USA: Chesapeake Bay...
CTGACGGTTTAGTTTTTTTGAATGATTTTGATTTTTTATCTGACGGATATTTAAGAGTTAGGACTAATTCTTCGGAACTTGCAGATAGAACATTTATAGGAATATTTGGTTAGTTTAATAACAATTTTAATGTAAAAATACATAGAATTTGTGATTTACAGGTTACCATATAGGTAGTGAGCGAAGTAAAGAAACTTATCAATAAGCGTAAAGACGTTAAACATAACGAGGATTTAGGCAACAACTATTATCCGTCTGGTTGGTCGCCACAAGCAGAATATGATGAAACAACAAAAAAAGGAAATATAACTCACGTTCAAAAGGATTCAAACGCCTTTAATTACGATCAACTTTTAAACTCATGGGGATTTGATAGTAAACATTATTACATTGATGAGGACACAATAAAGTTTAGTACATGGAATGCACAACAAAAAGGTGGTCGTATTGTTGACATGTATGGATTTAAAGCAGTAATAAAAAAGAAAAATCCTCATCATGACAAATTTTTTAAACAATTAGAAAAAGAAATTAAAAATAAAAAACCTGTAAAAGTTAAAACAGGTGGTAATTGTGCATGGTTTTATTTTATGGCTGACTGGCAATTAGGAAAGAAAGATTTAGGAGCAGAGGAAACAGTTAAGTTAATAAGGTTAAGTATTGAAAAAGGCAAACAACAATTAAAGGATTTAAAAAAATCAGGTTTTGATGTTAAAGAAATATATTTAATTGGATTAGGTGACTTAATTGAAAACTGTTATGGCTTTTATGACCACCAACCATACAATATTGAACTAAGTCGAACTGAACAAGAACACCTTACACGAGTAATGATTATTGAAATCTTAGACGCATTTTTACCTTTTGCTGAAAATATTATTTTAGGAGGAGTACCTGGAAATCATGGTGAGTACAGAAGTGGAAAAGGCTCTATTACAACAACACGATTAGACAATAGTGATACAGAACAAATACAAATAGTAGGTGAAATTATTAAAGGACGTGAACGCTATAAGCATGTCAAAGTTGTTATACCAAGTGACTTTCATTTAACTTTAGAGGTATTTGGTAAACGAATAGCATTTACTCATGGTCACATGACTGCTGGAGGAGGCGACCCATGGGCAAAAATAGAAAAATGGTGGAAAGGTCAAATGTATGGTTACTTACCAGCAGGAACTGCTGATATATTAGTAAGTGGTCATTATCATCATTTTAGAAGTGTTGAACAAGATAGAGCATGGTTTCAAGTACCTAGTTTAGATAAGTCAGATGAATTTAAAGCACGTACAGGCATGGGAACTAAGAATGGTGTACTAAGTTTTACTGTTGATTGTAATGGTTGGGATAATATAAAAATTTTAAGATAATTTAGCTATATTTGGTATAATTTTTATATGAAAATAGTTGCTATAAGCAATGACGGATATAAGACAACTCTGTTATGTCAAGTTGGCGATAGTATTGTTGAGAAAAAATTTCCTATCGGCATTTTGCATACTGACTTTGAGGTAGATGACAAATTTAGTGATAAGTTGCTTAGTACCCATACTGTTAACGCCTACAACGTTGACAGAGTACCAGCAATGCAGAGCGACACAGATTAAACTTAGTCATGTCCAAGAATATCAACCATTGGTTGAGTTATATTTCCAACCCCAAGATGTTACTAAAGCGTTGCTCATTATTTATTGCGAGAGTTCAGGCAGACAATACGCTACAAACGAAAATAAAAACGGAACAAATGATAAGGGCATTTTCCAATTTAATGAGATGACTTGGGAGTGGTTGCAAGGAAAATTAAAGTTTACAGGTACTCGGTTTAATATTCATTTAAGTACAAAGGTTGCAAGTTGGTTAGCATATAATGACGGATTTCACCATTGGAATGCAAGTAAACATTGTTGGGATGTTTAAGTGACGCAATACACAAACGAAAAAAAAGATATATGGTTTTACAATAAATCTTTTGAATTAATACTTCCAATGCCTAAAGAAATGCAAACAATAATTATAGACCCACCTTATAACATTGGTTATAACTACAACGGAAAATATATTGATCGTAAAAGTGATGATGATTACTTTAATATGATTTATGATTTATTAAGGTTATGCAAAGATAGTGCAAAAGATAATGCGTCATTGTTTTTTATTAATTATCCACAAATAGTATTTGAACTTAAAGAGGCAATACTTGATAGTGGTTGGAGTGTTCATCAATGGATAAGTTGGGTTTATCCAAGTAATAATGGATTTAGTAAAAACAAATTTACTAATGCTCATAGAACAATACTTTGGTTAAAGAATAAAGATAATCCAAAATTTTATGGCGATCGCTTAGTCGAACCTTATACAGAGTTAAGTAATGCAAAAGTAAAAAAGTTAATTGATAAAGGTAAAAAAGGACGACAAAGTTATAACTGGTGGTTGATTAATCAGGTTTACAATACAGCAAAAACTAAATTAAATTACACAACACAATTACCAAATGAATTAATAAACAGATTAATACTAAGTACATCAGATGTAGGTGACTGGATATTAGACCCAATGTGTGGAACTGGTAGTGTTGTAAATGTAGCAAAATTTTTAAATAGAAAAGCTGTTGGTATAGATAGTAATGATGAATTAGTAAAAATATGGAGGCAAATAATAAATGAGTAATTTATGGGACGCAGAAAAACAAACATGGGATGAATATAAAGCAACACGTTTTGCAGGACAACAAGGCATAGGACAACCTAATAGTCAAAAAAATGCAAAAGGCAGATGTGATCGTACACAGTTAGTTAAGAAAGATTGTCATTGTACTAAATGTAGAAACAGACGAAACAGAGCAAAAGGACGCAATAAACAAAACATTGCTAGAAAAAAATTAAATATTCCAAGTAATCGTTTTCATGGTGCAGACGCACATGAGGAAAATTGGTTAGCAGGATTTAGAGCAGAAGTTAAAGCTGGTAAACAAATACAACCTTTAGCAACTGCATTTTATAAAGCTAAACAACAAAGTGACGCAAACCATAAAGCAATTGGTAGTGCAAGTAAACCTTTTGTCCATATAGCAATGCCTGACGGAACAACGAATGGTATAATTAGTTTCGAGTTAAATGACGTGGAGAACGTATGCGTAGAAATTTTAACAAACTTTGGTTACACTTTTGGACGTGTTAACGATTAGTGAGTTTTGTAAGTTACTTTCGTTCACGTCCTATGGAAAGGTAATATAGTGAGCGTATCAGAAATGGGATTTGGTCGTGTTCCTCTTGACGACTTAATTGAATATCCTGACAATCCAAGAGAGGGTGATGTCGGTGCAATAATAGAAAGTATTTTAGAAAATGGACAATACCGACCATTAGTCGTAAATGCTAGAAACAATCGAATACTTGCAGGTAATCATACATATAAAGCATTAAAAGAGTTAAGTGAAACAGATGCGTATGTCACTTTTGTTGATGTTGACGAATTGCAAGAAAAGAAAATTGTTTTAGCAGATAACAGAACAAGTGAACTTGCAACGTTTGACAATTTTAATTTATCAAAAATGCTTACTGAACTTGCTGAAAAAGATGAGTTAAATGGTACAGGTTATGACTTTGATGATTTAGACAATATGATAAAAGAATTATCATCACCATTAGATTTACAAGCAAACATTGAACTTGATAAAAAAGTAAATGTCCGCGATCAATTAAGACAATTACCATTAGATGTAATTTATACATTGCAACCTATGGACGTAAGTATGTGGTTAGCTTTTGATTGTGGTTGGAAAATTGGTTGCATAACAACAAGTTATGGAAATCCTATTCATGGTTTAAAAAAAGAACAATTAGAGAAGTGGCAATGGCGACATAAAATGACGTTTTTAGATAACGAATGGCACGGATATAAACACGAAACACATAAAGAAGTTGTAAGCTGGCACAATCCAAAGTATGCAACTGTTAGAGATGCAATGACAAAAGACCAATGCAAAGAGGCAGGTATTGAATATTATCCATTAGAACAAATACTTGAATGGGCAGAGGACATGAACGAGGTAGCAGAAAATGTAATTATCATTCCTAAGTATGATTGTATTGACCGCATTCCTGAAAAGTATGTACTCGGTTTTTCTGTACCAACAACTTATGGTGGTACGCCTGTTAATGTTGACGCGTTTAAAGGTAGGAAAGTACATTTACTTGGTGGCTCTTGGAAACGTCAACGTGCTTATTTAGAAGTATTAGGTGATGACGTTGTAAGTTTAGACAATAATTATATAAATAATTTAAGTCGTTTTGGTCAATATACATTACCTAATGGTGAAACAAAACAATTGCAAGATTTAGGTGAACCTTATAATGAAATGCTTAATGGTCGTGCAATATCACTTGCATTAAGTTTTGGTGGAATAGGTCGTGGAATACTTGATATGTTTGGCGATCAATCAGTTGCACCATTCGAGGCAGAACAATCAAGTATTGAGGAAATTGATACGCCTGACAGATAGTGCCTGACCTATAAAATAAACTTCTTAAAACGCCTTACAACCCATGGTTTTTATGGTAATCTACCTTTAAAAGTGCAAGATAACCTTTAAAACTTGAAAGTGAGGAACGCATGACTGATAAAGATACAAAAGACCTTGAAATATTAGGCAAGACAATTAGAGAACCTGTTAAACAATTAGAAGTGTTTGACGCACCAGAAAATGTTTCAACAGTAAAATTCTGGACAGATGAATTAACTTCGTTATGTCCTATGACTGGACAACCTGACTTTGGTGAGTTAACTATTGAATATATGCCTGACCAAAAATGTTTAGAAAGTAAATCATTAAAACTTTATTTATGGACATTTAGAGAGCAAGGCCATTTTTGTGAACGTTTAAGTAGTGACATAGCACAAGAATTATTTGATGTACTTCAACCAATGTGGATTAAAGTTACAAACAAACAAAGTAAACGTGGTGGTATAGAAACAACATCAGTTGGTTATATAGAAAAGGACTAACTATGGAAACTTGGAAACCAGCAGTATTAAGTTTAAGTGGAGGCATGGACAGTACAGGTTTGCTTATACAATTTTTAGCAAATGGTTATGATGTTCACGCTTTAAGTTTTGATTATGGACAAAAACATAAATTAGAAATTGATCGTTTAAAAGATAATTTAGAGTATTTAAAAGGTCAAGGTTTACATGTTAAATGGGATTTGATTGATGTAAGTACATTAGGAAAATTATATAGTAGTGCATTGCTTAATGATGATATTGATGTACCAGAAGGACATTATGAACAAGACAACATGAAAGCAACAGTAGTCCCAAACAGAAATATGATTTTCTTTTCTATGATTTGTGGTTACGCTCAATCGATCGCTGACAAAACAGATAAAGAAGTCACTATTGGTTTAGGCGTTCATTCTGGCGATCATGAAATTTATCCTGATTGTCGTCCTGAGTTTTATGTAAAAGCAATGGAGGCATTTCAAATTGGTAATTGGAATAGTGACAAAGTTAAATTACATTTACCTTATCTCAATGGTGACAAGTTCACAATACTACAAGATACAGACGCTAATTGTTATAAGTTAGGCATTGACTTTGATACTGTATTAGCAAACACAAACACAAGTTATGCTCCTGATGAAAAAGGTAGAGCAAACGGAAAGACAGGTAGTGACGTTGAACGCATTTTAGCATTTTGGAAATTAGGCAGACGCGACCCAGTTGAATATGTTGGTGGTTGGGATGAGGCTTTAGAAAATGCTTTAAGGTTAGAACAAGAATTTAAAAATGAACAAAACTAAATATGTCATTAGTAAACAGTTTACTTTTTCTGCTAGTCATCAGTTATCTGGCTTACCAGATACTCACCAATGTGCAAGATTACACGGACACAATTATTCGGTGGAAGTTGTTCTTGGTAGCAATCAACTTAATGATGTTGGGTTTATTGTTGATTATGGTGAATTGATATTTGTAAAAGAATATTTAGATAATAACTTTGACCATAGACACCTAAATGATGTCGTTGCATTTAATCCAACTGCTGAAAGTTTAGCAAAACATATTTATGATTTTTGTAGTTTGTATTTAAGAGAAAATAATTACGATTGCAAAATGATTGAAGTAATTGTATCTGAAACAGAAAAGACAAGTGCAACGTATCATGCTACCTAATCAACATATTTTAAGAGTTAATGAAATATTTGGACAAACTTTTCAAGGTGAGGGGCAAACAATGGGCAAGTTGTCTGCGTTTGTTCGATTGTCAGGTTGCAATCTTACATGCTCTTGGTGTGATACTCCTTATACTTGGGATTGGAAAGGTCTTAATGGTAAACCTTATGACCCAAAACAAGAAACAGTTGGATTAACTATCGATCAAATTGTTGGACAAATTACTGACAATATACAATTACCAAAAGGTGGACACGTTGTCATTACAGGTGGTGAACCTATGCTCCAACAAACTAAGTTACTTGTGTTGTTAAAAGAATTAAGAAAGTTCGGTTATAAGATTGAAATTGAAACAAATGGAACAGTAAAAGTTCGTAATGATGAATTTTTTAAATATATTGACTTTGTAAATTGTTCACCTAAGTTAAGTAATGCAGGTATGTCATTAGACACAACAATTAAAAATGAAGTATTACAACAAATTAAAAAACAAAGTAAGAATTATATTTTTAAATTTGTAGTTAAAAAATATGCTGACTTAATCGAAGTTGATATGATCGTAGCAAATAACAAAATTCCAAAGTCAAAAGTATGGATTATGCCTGAAGGCAAAACAAGAAATGAACATTATAAAAATTTAGTTTTACTAGCAGATAAAATTATTGAACATGGTTACAACTTGAGTTCAAGATTACATGTTTTATTGTGGAGTAGTAAACGTGGCAAGTAAAGGTTGGAATAAAAGTATGGGCGACTTTTGGAGTTATCAAATAAGAATTGGAAATGTAAAAGCGAAACCTATGAGTGGTAACTGTATGTTTTGCAATGAGGCCATTGAAGAAACAGATGACGACCATAGTGTTTGCAATAAATGTTGGATTGAAAAAATTGGTGATGAGAATGATTGATAAAGATAAGATTGAAAAAATAATAACTGACTTATTGATCGCCTTAGGCGAGGACCCAACACGTGACGGATTACTTGAAACACCTAAACGAGTTGCAAAGTATTGGAAAGAGTTTGTTGAATATGACGCAGGAAAAATTGATACTGCTTTTGAAAGTGTAAAAACTGACCAAATGGTTGTAGTTAAAGATATGAAAGTTTGGTCACTATGTGAACATCATTTACTACCATTTTGGACAGAGATTAGCGTTGGATATATAACAAGAGATAAGGTTTTGGGATTAAGTAAATTTGCTCGAATAGCACACAAACATGCTCATAAATTGCAATTACAAGAGAAGTTAGTTGATGATATTGGTAAAGAGATTAAAAGAATAGTTGGGCATAATGATGTTGCAGTATATGGTAAAGGTCAGCATTTATGTATGGTAAGTCGTGGAATACGTACGGACGGAATTATGGTAACATCTAATTTAAGTGGTTGTTTTAGAAATGAAAATGAAACAAGACAAGAGTTTTATAATTTAGTAACAACATAACCGATACCGACCTAAGCAAATGGGGAGATTGATTGCCTCCCCATTGCTTTTACCTGTTGGGTTTATAAGTCGTCTGTTGTTATTTTGCAATAACGACATTGAGCAAAATTGTCATCTAAGTAAAACATGTCATGACCTGAATCCTCACAATTATATGGAATAGGTTCTTTGTTTTCCTCAACTAACCGACCTAAGTTGCTCCAGTTGTTTGCAATTGCAGTATCAGTGATTTGAACGTCTTTCCAATGTTTCTTATAAACTTCGGCTCTAACGATCAATTGCTCTACAGTTGCGTCACTTTGTATCAATAACTTAATAGCTTGACCTCTTTTCTTATGCTCATTGTCATTAGTAGGATTGCCTAAAATGTCGTTTAGCACACGTTTAAGGTTTTTTCTTAATTGTTTTTGCTCATCATTATTGACTTTAGTTACATTGACTTTAGTTATGTCGTTAGTATCTTGACGTGGGTGGTGTTTCTCTGTTGCTACCCCCATGTTAAAATACTGTAAATACTCTAAAGGTGAGTTAATCAAATAGTAATTATTACTTCTTTGATGACCAGTTTCTTTATCGTATCTATGCTCTACAACTACTGCTCCTAAGTCAGTTAATTCTTTTAATGCGTTCCTTACTGTTGAATTTGATACACCAATAAGTTTTGCAATACGATTATGACTAGGAAACGACTTAGTTGTGTCTTTGTCGGCATGTCTTGCTAAAACGCAATAAACTCGAACTGCTTGTGCTGATACTTCAGAATAGATTAACCATTCAGGAACAACAGCAAAGTAATTGTCTGCGTTAAAGCTCGCCATTAGAAAGGTGCAACGTCATCAGTATCAGGCATTGGTTTTGCCTTAACCTCAGTTTCTTTTGCGACCTTTTGTAAATGTGCAGTAGGATTTTGCAAAATTTCAATTAAGTTACTTGCGTCCTGTTTTGATAAATTAGGACTTGCAACTGTTTCTTTTGCGTCACTACTTAATGCTTGATAACCTGCACTCTCAACTTCTTTAATTAAAGTGTTGATAAATGCTTTTTGTTTATCACTAGCATTGCCTTGCATACCTTGACCAGTATTTATATTTCTTTTAGGTAAGTCATTACCAAAAGTTTGGTCTTGGTATTTCATAATGATGTTTACAAATTCATCTACTGTACTTTCAACATCATTTATTTCTACTTTATCGTTTACAATCAAGTCAATTACGCCTTTAAAAGCGACTTGTGCAACGATTAGTTTATCTTTATTCATATATGTTTTGTCCTTTTCTCATAGCAGTCATGACAAGCGTTAACTTCATAATTGATTACGTCATTTTCAGGACGTAAAAAATACTCAACGTCATCAAGTACAACATCACAAAAATAGCATTGTTGAATCCTGCTCATTGATTTTTAATTAGGTACTCGTTAACTAAAAAAGTCAAGCGATCGATTTCTTTTATTTGTCTTTTAGACATTTTTGAACGATACTCCTGTACTAATTCAGTTGCTTTTTTAAGTTTGTCAGGTGTGTTTGCTGTTTGTACTAATAATTCAGCACAAAACAAACCCTCTGACATACTTGTTGGTTTAGAAGAAAGAAATTTGGTCACTACCTACTTCCTTTCTTACCATTGAATACATAAAGACATTGCCTTTATGTGAATGATTAGGCATATTACATTTTTGACCTGTAATAATGTAATCACTATTTTTTGAGTTTAACTCGCTTATGCGTTGTGCATAAGTTGGTATATACTCTTGTTGAAATGAAACACCACAAACAAAAGTATTCTTACTTAACATGTCAAACACTTTTTCTGTTTGCGTCATTTCTTTTATTTCATTCAACGTACCGACCTCCAATCTTTGCGATCAATTCCTTGTTATCAGAAATCCAATCATTTATTGTGTCTTGATACCAAACAGGTCGTCCACTAATTGTGCCGTCCTGTATAGGTAATTTGTTTCGGTGTTTTAATTCAGCAATTTTTGACGGAAACACTTTTATTGTTTCTGCAATTTCCTGAACACCTACGAGTGGTAAATCATTAACCACTTTTACTATCATATATTTCACCTCCTTATGTGAAAAAGGTAAGGCAAAGGTGACAAGTATTTTGCAACCTGTTCTTACTGCCGTACTGAATAGTCCTAAAACAAAACACTTGCGTGTATTGTACTAAACAGCTTATATTGTCTGCCTTGTGTTCGTTTGCACGAACTATGCGTCTGACAATACAAACCCTCTACCTTTTGCCTACCACGTACTACTCAACCTGCTATATACGTACATAATGAAACAGGGGAAATGTCAAGTAGTACGTGCTAGACAAATGCCTAGCACAACTTACTTATGGTTGTTTATCTATTAGCCATAAACACCTCCTTTAATCATTTAGAGGAAGTAAGTTATTAATTCCACACAGTAGGAACGTCTTTTTTATATTCAAGCTCCCACAGTTGCGTTTCTGTTAATGTTTTTCTATCTAACCACTTTTGGAAATCATAAACAAAACTTCCAAACATTAACGACATGAACAATACGCCAATGACTTCAATAGACATTAGCAGTTGTCCTCACTAACTGAACTTAATTCAAGTTCACTTTCAATGATATTTTCTTTGAGTGTTCTAAACTCGGTTAGTAAGTCAAGTAACTCAAAACGTGTATGACGGATTGCACGATACTTTGGATTAGTTAAGTAAAAGCTATCACTTTCCATAATCCTATTTTTCTTATTTTGTAATTTGTGCAATTTGTCCTCTACACTTTTAATGACAACGTCAATTACGACATCATCATTAGTGATTGCAATGGTATTCTTATCCAACGCTACCTCCAGTACTGTTGTAAAAATGAAGTGGTACCTCATTTATTTTTTTAATTTGTTCCTCGACTATACGAGTTGCACATGTTGGGTCTTTATAGTTTCCTATATCTGCATCTCGTTGATCGTATAACGTATGAGTAACAGAACGATTACTCCAATGACAACAATAAATACTTGCGTTGCTTTGACTTGATAAATTAACAGTTACAATTTTCTGACTTGGAAATACTGTATAAAAGTATTCCGTGTCTGAATGATACTCAGCATTATCAGTAATTTCTAATCTTGCGTGTTCATTATATTGATTGTTGTACCAAGTTATAAAGTCGCAGACAAACATGTCATTGCTTGTTCTTTGATTTATAAAGAAATCGACTAAGGCAGTTCCTAAACCTGTTCTAATATATCCGTCACTATGACGATATAAGTCAACAAGTTTAACTTCATTACCTTTAAAGTCAATGTCCATAACTCTAATTGTTGCTCTTGTACTCATTATTCCTCCTCCTGTAAACTGTCAACGTATCGACTAGGATTTGGAAATCCTGCTCTATAAACATAATGAAATTGCTTTTTAAACAATTCACTTTGTTTTTTATTTTGTAAATGTGCTTGTTTGTTTAACCAACCTTGCACTTGTTCATGTACGTTGTTTGAACGTTCAAGTGGTAAATAAACTTCGCCACTATCCATGAACTTAATCTCTTTAGGCAAATAGAATGGCTCTGTTAATGCCTTAGAGTGTCTTTCAGCAAACCAATTAATGATTAAAACATCTTGCTCATCATCAATTGTTATGCCGTCTGATATTTGCAACATCTGTTGCTCCTTTCCGTAACCAACCTTTGATTACTATAAGACGCACATGACATGCGTCCTAACTAATCAAATGAATAGATTTTCTTTTTCCGTAGGTGGAATGTTCTCACTTGTTTGATACGACCATTGAGTGTGTTTACTTAGTGCAGGTGTAACCATTTCTAAAATAACTGTCACTCTAGGAACGTTTTTCAACTTTTTTTTCTTAATCCAATCTCTTGCGTAATCGATCGCTTGAGTTTTAGTTGAAATTGATTTAGGAACTCTGACTTTCCTAAACTCAACATTGTTAACAAAGATACTAAATTCATACCTCATGACCTAACCTCTTTCTGAATTTCTTTAATTCGTTGTTCCAATCGTTTTGCGTCTGCCTTACCAAAGTCAAACCAGTCAGGCATATTTGTTTTTTGATTAAACAAAAACCTTAAACGATTTATAACTGTTGCAAGTGAACCATTACCACAAGCATTATAAAATACTTCATCATTATCAATTATTAATAATGTTTCGTTTGTAATTCTGTCACTCATGACTTAACACCTCGCTTTGAGTAAAAGTCGTACATGTTGTCTAAATGCTCAACTTGTGCGTCTTTACAATAAACACAGTCACTAATAATGTACTTGCAATTATTAATGTGCTTTAAATGTACCTCTGCACCATTGCTAAAAAAGTCATCAACTTTCATACTTTTGATTTCTAATTTGCCTTGGTTACTTGCGTAGTATTTAACTGTTGTAGGTTTGTCACCTCTGAAGTAAACAATATAACCTTTAAAGGATTCAAGTAAATCTTTCTCATAAAGATATTTATTTGAACTACTCCAGTTACCAGATGAAATCCACCTCGCAACGTGGTTATCGTTGTTTACATATACATGGTATCTATAACTCATTATATTTACCGACCTTTCTGTTGCTTATGCAACCTAATTAATGAATGGTGCGAACACCTATCTGCTCACGATCAACATGAGCAGTTAGCTGTTAGCGATTAATTAACTTACACATAACAAAGTGAGATACTTTGTTTGCATAATGTAATGGTTGAATGACAAATACTTTTCTAAAAGTACCTTCAAACAATCCCCAAAATTCAATTTGGGAGTATAAAGTTTCGTAAGCATAACCACGCTCACAAGAATAGTTATTACACATACTTTCTTTGTAATAAGATAAAGATTGAAATAATATTTTTAACCATTCAAGTTTGACTATAAATTTCAAACCTGCCTTTAATTCATATTTCATATCCCCATAGTTATATATATTTGTATATTCTTTGACAGTATTCATTTACTACCTCTTTCTGCAACCTATATGTTGCTATCAATTAACGTGATTAATTCTTAGCAAAATATAAATATCGACCTCGATTAATTACAGCATTTTTTATTAGCAAAGTATCGTGAACAGATGAGTATGAAAACCTCGCTGGGTTGTCCCCCCGCTTTCTTAAAGCTTGCAGAAGTTTTGATGTGTTAAAGTCAGGGTCACTCCAAACTGACTAATAATACTAAATAAGAGAAATAAGGCCTCCTGATAAATTGATTGCGTTCATACTTATTATTTTAGTACCTCAATTGCAATATGCAATTAACAATTGCACTAAATACGTTGAAAACGTTGATTTTTACATTTTAAATGCCTTAAATAAGGCGTCTAAGATACCTTAAAAAAAATTTAAAAAATTTGCTAAGAATATATATATATGACGAAATTTTTGCACATTAAGTTAGTATTAAGACATGGAACGCAAAATATTTAAAAGTAAAGATGAAAAAAAAGAAAATGACATTAAACAAGTCATAGGATATAAATTTAAAGACCCAGTTATATGGCAACGACTTATTGAGGCCTTGCAGGTTGGAAGTTATATTGAGGACGCTTGTCGCTATGCAGGAATATCATCACGACAATTTAGAACGTGGCGATCACTTGCTGATGAAGGAGTTGAACCTTACGCAACTAAATGGGAAGAAGTACGCAATGCAGAAAGTACATCAATAATATCTAATCTTGCAAATATAAAAAAAGCAGGACAAGACGGAAGTTGGCAGGCAAGTGCATGGCTCTTGGAACGTAAATATCCAGACAAATTTGCTAGGCGTGATAAGGTTGAGGTACAAACAGACAATAAGAAGTTTGATGTTGAGTTATACTGGGCAGACGGAAATATCATTGATGTAGATGACGCAGAGGTTATTGAAACTTCCGAAACTTCCGATACTAAAAAAGACAAAGACAATGAGTAAAGAACCTAAAGACATAAATAAAGAGTTTGAAAAAATAACAAACAATCTAAATATGAATATTGAAGTGTTTGATTTAACTAATGATGATGCTTTAGTAAGTGACTTATACGATCAATTTACTTATGAAATGCTTAATAGTGTTGTGATGATACCTTTTACTTTTATTGCTCAACTACCTGATGTTGTATTTGATGAAGTTATAAATATATTACGTGAACTGCATGACGGAACAGACAACTACTAAATTAAAAATCAAACTTCCTAGTTTGCATAAAGGACAAATTAACGTTGCTAAATCTAATGCACGTTTTAAAGTTTTATCAGCTGGTAGGCGTTGGGGAAAAACAAGATTAGGTGTTTGGTTATGTCTTGCAACTGCAATGCGTGGTGGTCGTGCATGGTGGGTTGCTCCTACATACGCAATGGCGTTAGAGGGTTGGAAAGATTTACGCGTAATAGGTGCAAGGTATGGAATGATTGTTAAAGAGAGTGAAAAGACATTAATTACTCAAACAGGTGGAATGGTATCTGTTCGTTCAGCAGATAATCCTGATAGGTTAAGAGGTGCAGGTCTTGACTTTATTGTATTAGATGAGTGTGCCTTTATGAAAGAACAAACATGGAAAGAAGTATTACGTCCTACACTTACTGAACGTCAAGGTGGTGCATTGTTTATATCAACACCAAAAGGTTATAACTGGTTTCAACGATTATATGAGGACGCACAAAATTTAGATGATTGGGAAACATGGCAATTGCCTACTACAACTAATCCTTATGTGCCTGTTAGTGAACTTGAAATAGCAAAGAAAGAAATCGGCTCTTTTTTATATAGTCAAGAGTATGAGGCACAGTTTGTTGAGGCAACAGGTGGAATAATAAAACCACAATGGTTTAAACATTATAAGAGAACACAACAAATTGAATATGACAAAATAGGAATGGAAACAACAGTTGAGTATTACCAACTAGACGATCAATTAGTTAGAGCAGATGAATTGTCTATCTTTACAACAGTTGACCTTGCAACATCAACAAATGAAAACGCTGACTATACAGTTATAATGACGTGTGCAAAAACTAAAGATGATGATTTGCTTGTTCTTGATGTTATTAGGCAACGCATTGAGGCACCTGACATTATTCCTGCATTAAAAGTAAATTTACAAAATTATAATCCTGCTTACATAGCGATCGAAAAAGCTGGGTTTCAATTGTCATTAATTCAAATTGCAATGCGTGAGGGTTTGCCTGTTCGTGAATTAAAAGCAGATAGAGATAAGGTTGCACGTGCATTGCCTTTGTCTGCAAGAATGGAGGCTGGTAAAGTATGGTTTGATAGGCAAAGTATGTGGTATTCTAATTTAGAAAGAGAGTTATTACAATTTCCAGCAGGTGAACATGATGACCAAGTTGACGCTTTAGCGTATGCAGTATTGCAAAGTGTTCGTCAAGGAAAATATAAGGCATATTGATTATGGAGGCAAGAGCATTGGACAAAGGGGTTGTGATTTCCACTAATGCGTTCACCATAACCCCAATGTCCTTAGAAAGAATTATATGAGTGAAAGACGTAAACTAAGCGACATAATATTTAATCGATCAACAAGTGAAAGAAAATACTTTAACTTTTTTCGTGATGACGCAAGTTATTATGGAAACAATAATTTCTTATGGGGTTGGAATACAAAAGCTGGTGAGTGGAATGTTGAGAGTATGGGCAATGGTGCAAGTAATTCAGCAGTCGTTGCTTGTTTACAATTACTAGGAACATCATTTAGTGAGGCCAATCTAGTAGTCGAATTTAAAACAGAAAGTGGTGAAACAGAATATTTGCCTAATCATCCTTTAGAAAAATTAATGCAACGTCCTAATCCTTATATGTCTGGTGATGTACTTGCACAATATATGATTAATGCCTTGCACGTATCAGGTGACGCATACTTACTTAAACAAAGAAACAATGCAGGACAAGTTATAGGTTTATATCCATTAATGCCTGAAAACGTCACACCAAAAGGTAATAAGGTTGATTTAATAACTCACTATGAATATGAGAGCAATGAGCAAAACATAATTGTATTACTTAAAAAAGATATAGTTCATATTCGTTTAGGTTTAGACCCAACTAATCATAAAGTTGGTTTCTCACCTCTCAAAAGTGTTTTGCGAGAAATATATGGCGATGAAAGTGCAGGACAACTTGCAACATCATTATTAAGCAACATGGGTGTGCCTAGTGTTGTTATTACACCTGCTGACAATTATGGATTAACAGATACAGACGCAGAACAAATAAGTAAAACGTATCAACAAAAAGTAAGTGGTCGTAATAAAGGAATGCCTTTAATTTTGTCAGGACAAATGAAACTTGAAAAAATGTCTTTTAGTCCTACCGAACTTGACATAGGAACACTTAGGCGTGTACCAGAGGAACGAATTTCAGCAGTATTAGGCGTACCAGCAATTCTTGCAGGTCTTGGTGCAGGTTTAGATAGTGCAACATATTCAAACGCAAGAACATTAAGAGAGTTATTTACTGAAAACAAATTAATACCAACTTGGCGATTAGTCGCACAAGAAATTACTCATCAATTATTAAATGTAGATTATTTAAACGATACTGAACTTGTTGCAATTTATGACTTTAATAATGTTCGTGCTTTACAAACAGATTTAAACGAAACATATACAAGATTAAATATTGCTGTACAAGGTGGTTGGATGTCTATTGCAGAGGCAAGACGTGAAGTTGGATTACCAGTACAGGAAAATCAAGATATATATTATGTTCCAAATAATAAAATTCCAACACCTGCAGACTTGTTAAACGATACAGGCGAAGTAACTATACCAACGTTTGATGAAATTGAAACTGAGGCAGAGGAACAAGCAGAGATAGTTGATGAAACAATTGAAGAAAGCAGTATTGATCGTGAAATTGAAACTAAAAGAATTGAAATAATAGATGGTGAGTATTGCGTTTATAGTGAGGAAACAAATAAATTGTTTGGTTGTTATCCAACACAAGAATTAGCACAAGCACGACTTGAACAAATTGAACGTTTTGGTGAACAAGGTAAAGCAATGCTTGATGAAGATATTTTTGATAATCCTATTGAGGCAGAGGAAAGAGCAAAAGTATTAGGTTGCTATATTGGTGACGGAAATAGTCATCATGAACATCAAGACGAGGACGGCAATTTAGTTTATATGCCTTGTAATACTCATGAGGAATACGAACAAATAGTAGAGAGTTAAACATGGCTCTATATGACGATTTAGATTTTACAATTCCAAAAGGTGCAAAAGAAGAGGCACAACGTGGTTTAGATTGGCGTAAAGAATTTGGTCGTGGTGGTACAAGTGTTGGTTTAAATAGTGCAAGATACATCTTAGACAATACAACAGCAGGAGCAGAAAAAGTAAGACATATTGCTCGATACTTTCCACGTCATGAAGTTGATAAAACAGCAAATGGTTATAAACCTGGTGAGGACGGATATCCAAGCAATGGTCGTATTGCATGGGCATTATGGGGTGGTGACGCAGGTCGAAATTGGTCACAAAAATTAGTACGTGCAATGAATAAAAGAGATGAGGAGGCTAAGTCAATAAGTGAACTTGTTAAACGAATAAACAAAACAAAAGATTTAGAACAAGAGTTTCTTGCAAGCGAGTTTGAAAGTAAAGAAACTAAAGATGAATTATGGAACAGCTTTAATGATTTACTTACACCATGGGATTCAACATTAACTAAAGAATATTTTGAATTATTACGAGTACAAGAGTTTGACGCAATTCAATTAATTAAACAATATCCAAACAACTTAAATGCAGTACAAGGAATAATTAATTCTCAAATTGATCGCACTACAAAGAATTGGAAAGCTGATTTATATGACTTATATCTTTCAATGGGTACTGACTTTGCCTTTTATCAAATTGAATTGTTATTACCTGAAACAATTAAACGTGTTAAACAACAACCACCAAGACGATTAAAACCAAGACAACAAATAATAGCAAATGGATTTTTACCTATACGAACATCAAACGCATTAATACCAATGCAACCTTTAGTGCGTAATAGTGAAAGTATTAAATTTGTAAGCGATCGCTTAGATACTGTATTACCAGAGTTAGCTAATACAACAAAGAAAAGATTAAACGTTGCTTTAAGACGTGGTGTACAACAAGCACAAGAGTTAGGTTTAACAGGAACAGCATTCAATGATTATGTTGCTAATGAAATATCAGACGTGTTAGGTAAAAGACGATTAAACAGAGCATTGACAATTGCACGAACAGAAGGCCTTGCAATAAGTCAACATGGTATGGAACAAGCAGTAAAGAAATCAAAACTTGATGTAGAAAAAGAATGGATAACTAGACGTGACGGGTTAGTTCGTGACCCACATAGACGCATAGACGGAAAACGAGTACAATTTACAAAGCAGTTTAATGTTGCTGGTTATAAAATGGATTATCCAGCAGACACTAAATATGGTGCGACACCGAACTTAGTGGTAAACTGTCGGTGTAGTTTGATTTATCATAGAAAAAGGCGTAGGAGTATATGAAAGAGATAAAAAGTGTTCACTCAATACTTACTGATGATGTTGAGGGCAAAGTAGAGGCAGTATTTTCTGTATTTAATGAAATTGATAGTGATGGTGACGTTGTTCGTCCTAATTCAATAAAAAGTGGTTATGGTGACAAAGGCGTTGCAATGGTATGGGGTCATGATTGGAAAGATGTTATCGGCAGAGGTGAAATAGTACAAGATAACGATAAAGCAGTTTTTAAAGGTCAATTTATTATGGACACAGAAAGAGGACGTGACGCATACAACGTGGTAAAAGCTATGGGCGATTTACAACAATGGAGTTTTGGTTACGAAGTTGTTGATAGTGAAAAAGGTATGTTCCAAAGTAAAGACGGAGAGTTGGAACAGGAAGTGAGATTTTTAAATGATGTTAAAGTATGGGAAGTTTCGCCAGTATTGGTGGGAGCTAATCAAAACACATACACAATTGGTGTTAAAGAATTTAGTAAAGATGACTTATCCAATAATGATACAGATATTGATATTGACAATACTGAAAATGGAAAAGACATTGAACAAAGTTTGGTAGAGGGTAAAACCTTTGCTGATGAAGTTACAGAACTGCGTACCAGTTTAGTAGCGTTAATTGATCGTACTAAAGACCTTACGTCTTTACGATTAGAAAAAGAAAAACAACTTAGCAAAGAAAGTAGTGATTTACTTGTTGAACTACAACTTGACTTGGAAAAGGCTTATGGTGAACTAGCAGATATATTTGCAATAGCTTTACCAGAGGACAAAAAAGAACGCATTAATGTTGATGAGTACAATGAATTAATCGCTAACCGATTTGCTATATTAAATGACACTCTTGGTGTCATAGGAGGAAACTAAAAATGGCGAATTTAGACGCTAAAAAAGCACAACTCCAAGAACTAAGAGAAAAAGCATTGAACGAGGCAAAAGAGCATAACTTTGCTGATATGACTGTTGAACAAAAAACAGCATGGGAACAACAAAATGAGGATATGGAAAAACTCGCATCTGAAATAAGAACAGAGGAAAAGTACAACTCACAAGTTGCAAACCTACAAGGTGAAGTTAAAGCTGGTGCAGAAGTGCAAAATGTAGCAATACATGATGACGCTCCTAAAGCACCTGCAAAAACTCTTGGACAAAAATTAATGGAAACTGAAGCATTTCAGAAGTTCATCAACAATGGTGCAAAGAATATTACATCAAAAGTTGATTACAACCCATTACTACAAACCAAAACTCTTTTAACAGAAACTGGTTACCCACCATCAGTTATTAGAGATGATTTGATCGTTCCAACTGCTTTAAGAAATCCAAATACAGTTATTGACTTATTTGACGTTATTCAAACTGACCAATATCAATACAAGTATTTAGAGGAAACCACATTTACAAATAACGCTGCAGAAGTCGCTGAAGGCAACGCTTTCGGAGAGTCTGCTTTAGCATTCACAGAGCAAACTGAAAACATCAGAAAATTTGGTGTTTCAATTCCTGTGACTGAAGAGTTACTTGCTGATGTGTCCGCAGTTCAAGGATATTTAGATAGTAGATTAAGGACTATGCTCCAACTTAGATTGGATAGCGAACTCTTAAATGGTAATGGTACAGCTCCAAACATTAGAGGTATCTTAAACAAATCTGGAATTAACACTTTTGATTATTCCTCATTTGCTGGAAACCTAAAAAGAATTGGGCAAATTTATCAAGCTATTACTGAAATTAGAAAAGACGCATTTGTCGAACCAGACGCAATTGTCATGCACCCAAGTGATTGGTATGACATTGTGACTGAA
>Ga0129342_1000302_pt1 | contig 19899 bp, 23 predicted proteins | sample CPBDNA_5_FD_94426 | JGI IMG/M metagenome (GOLD analysis project Ga0129342, IMG submission 94426) | Freshwater to marine salinity gradient microbial communities from Chesapeake Bay, USA - CPBay_Sum_15_0.2_DNA | ecosystem: Environmental > Aquatic > Marine > Coastal | place: USA: Chesapeake Bay...
CACCCTTTATGTAAATATTTTCAAAATCGGATAAATTTTCACAATGATGATTTCCGTGGTTTCCATGATAATCATCCTGACAAATGACATAATAATTAGTTTTTGGTGTAATTACTTTTCTTAGGTTTTTATATTTATTGAAACTCTGAAATGTGATTATTTTACTTTGACCTAAACTTGCTAATGTCGGTTCTTCTATTACACATTTAAGTTTGTCTGATTTGAATTTAGTTTTTGTCGGAGAACAATTCGCAATTGCATATTCTAAGTCAGTTTGTGGTATGTATGCAATCACCGTGTTAGCATTACACTCACTTCCAAATAGTATACTTGCATATCCACCCGCACTGCTTCCAACTGTTATCACATCATCATATTTATTAAATTCTTTTTTTAAAAATGCAATAGTATGATTTATATTTTTTCCTATTCCAGATAGTCCCCCAAGATACCACTTGCCATGATTTCTTAAATACAATACATCAAAATTGTTGCATTCATATTTTAATTTCATTAACGAAGATTTTCTTTCAAATCCAGAATGTTCATTACTCGCAAAACTTACGATTAATTTTTTAGCACCTTGGCCGACTTTTACAAACGATATTTCAGTTGATTCTTGTTCTCCGATATATTTTATTGCATTAGCATAATTGTTCATTATTATAAATATCACTTATTATAATAATTCAGTCAAATCTCTGATGGGAGTAGTTTTTCAACTACCTTCAGTAACCTTCCAATCTATGATTAAAAGGCTTCTGGAGGTAGCGGGATTTGAACCCGCGTCTTTATATCCTTTCTTCCAAACGTCTACACGTTTATTTTGTTGTGAATTTCAAAAAGTTACCCAACAAACAAGTCTACCTTTTCTATTCGTTTTATTGTTATACGGAATTTCCAACGAAAAAATAATTTCCGAGTTCTCGGTTAATGACGCCAGCACCAAGATAGCCGAGGAATCTCTTGGGTGACGGGATGGTCTTATTATGCCATCAACACAGCTTCTGCTTCTTCTAAAGCATTAAATTCTGCTTCAGCATCTGCAAGAAGGTCTGCAACGAATGTATCTTCGCCATTTAAACAATTTAATACATTTTTAGAAGGCCAAGTATTATCCTTCACGTGCAGTTTGGACATCCAAATACAAATCGAATCCAGAATACCCCCATCAGAAATTTGACTATCAATGAACAATTATTTAATAAATATAATATAATGACTTGAAAATGTCAAGAGATTTTGCTTTTGATATAATTGTAGGTAATTTCTGTAATTTTACCTGCTATTCCAAGAAAATGCTCCACAAACATACCAATCACCACAAACGGTAGTATCTCTATCATAATATCTCTCCTAAAATGTAATAAACGAAAAATTATTACTTTTGCTTTATTAAGTTTCTAAGCAAAGTCAGAACTTTATCCTGAATAAACCTTGCGTATGATGGTTGTGGGAGATTCCAACCGATAAACATCCCTATGATTATGTATAATATCGTTTCCATGATTATAATAAGTATGATATATATTTTGGTTTAAATCTTATTCACCAAATTTATAACCGAAATACTCAATATCTTTTGCGTATTTTTCCGCAACAATTTCACGTGTTTCATTATCATAATATTCAGTATAATGTTTGTGGTTTGATGTATTTTTTGGATGAAGTTGGGGCATTTGCATATTAATTTTTTCACAAACTTTGGCAAAATCATTATTTATATCTTCTACTTTACCTATAAAATCGACTATCACCTTTCCATGATCGTCACATAACCAGTCAAGAGAATTGCTAATACGTAAAGTTCGTGAGTCAGTTTTGTCAAACGGCAAATCATCAAAAATACTTGATAATTTTTCAGGAGAGTAACTATAAATTTCACATATAAAACTTTTAAAACTTGGAGCATTGTTTTTATTCCAATCCCAATTAAGGTCCCAGTTTCTTCTTACATGGTATCGGTAAAAGGAAATCATCTTACTCCACGGATTTCTTACAAAAGAAAATTTAAAGTAAGAGTCAAATTTATGTGGATATTTCTCTCTGTATTGAAGTGACGTTTTATGTCCACAGTTTTTGCCATTAAATATATTATCAATCGTGGTGCCAGCACATTTGTTTATGTGAATAAAAATACATTTATATTTATGGTTTATCATTTATCATTCTCCAAATTCATATCCGAAATACTCAATGTCTTTTGCGTATTTTTCCGCAACGATAGATTTTGTTTCATCATCATAGTATTCTGTGTAATGTCTGTGGTTCGATGCATTTTTATATGGAAGTTTTTGGTGTGATATTCCAAGTTTGTCGCATACAATATTTATGTCTTTTTGCAGACTTTCAGTTTTAATCCAAAAATCTATATCGTTATGTGATATTTTTTTGCTAGTTGCATACATTACTCCGTCGGTACATCCCATAAAGTGTATTAAATCACGTTTATTTCCGCATTTTGTAGTTACTAGATTTTTCATATCATCAAGGTTTTTAATAAAATGATCAAAAGAATGAAATGTAATATTTTTAGTCTTAAATCGACTTTCCCAATACTTCCACACAGAGACAATTCTTGAATATGGATTTCTACAAGTTGAGAATTTTAAATAATTCATCTCGGTATCACCCAAGTCATCATAATGCTTAGTTGCTTTATTATCTACTTTTACACCAGCGAAGTCTGAAAGACTTGTGGATCCAGTTTTTGGTAATAATATTAAAATAAATTTATAGTTGTGGTTTATCATTTTTTGCTTTTAGTTTTATTTATGTTGGCCAAGATTGTTTCAATTTCATGCAGTTTTACTTCACTATCTTCTGAAATAATTTTATGATAGTTAATTTCTAGAGTCTTGGCCATCACTTCATATGCAACTGATTCCTTTCCTATACCAGTAAGTCTCTTACGACTTGATCCACAAATTTCTATAAAAAGATCGGTCTGATGACAGCCTATCAAATTTGTAAATCCAGCACCATGACTTCCTATTATTATTTTTGCCGAATTAAACCGGATCAATTGCTCTTTTAATGGACCGAGATCAGTTGCATCGTCAAATACATCCAATTCAAGATTAAATATTCTGCAATACTTTTTGCAAATTTTTTTAAGTTGAGACCAGTCGTTAAGTATGCGACTATAGTTTCGTTTTACAAGAAGTAATTTGTTGGCAACAGTATTGTTTAATTGAAGATTTTTAATTATATACTGGTTCATCCATTTGATTTCATCTGGTATTTCACGTGGATGTATTTGCAAACCAAATGTTCTTCCAACCATCACTGCATATTTTAAAAATATTGGTCTACCTTTTCTTAAAATTATTATGTTTTTATCATCCACATTTGGAAAAAAAAGTTTTATCCACATGAACAACCAATCATTATTTTTTCCATTTCCTATAATGAATTTAAAATTAGACAGATCGTACTCTTTTATATGGTATAACTGAGAAATGTACTCCATCGGAAAATGAAAATATGCGTGACTATTACGGCCGAGCATCACAATTGCTTTTTCAATTATTTCACTTGATATATCATCATCACATACATTTTCAGAAGAAGATTGTTTGTACACCAACCCATCGTTAGTTCTACTTATTTCCACACCAAGTATATGGGTGTGGGTGTGGGGAATTTTTATATTTAAATCATTACGAACATATGAAGATAGATTTTTAATTTCTTTTTTCATTCTCTATTTTCCAAATTCATAACCCAAATTCTCAATGTCTTTTGCATACATTTCCGCAACAATTTCTCTCATTTCACTATCATAATATTCACTATAGTGCTTGTGTCTTGTTTTATTTTTGTGAGGAAGATGTTGCCGAGGTATTCCAATTTTGTCGCAGACAATATTAAAATCGTCTTGGAAATTTTCAAACCTTCCAATAAAATCAATATTTTCAGATGGAAAAAAACTTGTTTGTAGTCTAAAATGCCTATCCAAAACATACTCACCACATTCTATATATGAAAATTTATCTGGCTCATTATATAAATCAAATACAAAATTCTTAAATTTATTCAAATATGGAAGCATCATTTTTTTCATACCCGTAGACAAGTATTCTAACTTAGAAACATCACCACCTCTGGTTTTGTCATACCATGCAGAAAACACTCTATCAAATGGGTTTCTTACGAATACGATGGAAAAGTAATTATTTTTAAAATACTTTGTGCATTCATTACATTCATTTAGATTTTTATTTTCTGTCGATTCTAAAAAACTTGAAAATGATGTACTACCACATTTTGGAATCTGAAAGACTCTCAAAGAAAACTTATCAAAATCCTCAACCATATAAATAAATTTATTATTTTCATTCTTATATCTCATCGTATTAATCTCCAAACTCGTACCCAAAATGTTTTATATCCCTTGCAAACGATTCTGCAATTTTTTTACGAGTTGCTTTATTGTAATATTCTGTGTAATGTTTATGACTTGAAGCATTTACTTTTTTCTTTAGTTTATCGTATGATTTTGGATTAATATTTCCTATTTTATCAAATATTTCAGTGAAATCTTTTTCCAAGTTTTCTAATTTTGCTACTTTATTTATTAAAATAATTGGTTTTTTGTTAATGTTTTTGGTTGAAACATCTTTGCTATTATCATGTAATCTTGCTTTAGTTGCTATCGTATCAAATAATTTATCACCATTATAATTTTCAGTATAATTTATCGTTGATTCAATTTGGCATCTGTTTCCGTTGTAGATATAATCACACTGATTCATTGTTCCTGATGATATATTTTTATTAACATAATCCTCAAAAGTTTTAAAAGTCTCGCATACCCATTTTGCATAGGGAAATGAATCACCCTCCGCAACTAATTTATGCCAGTATGCCCAAGTCGATACGACTAAATCCCAAGGATTTCGTACAACTGCGAACTTATAGAATGAATTGTAATCATGTCCATCCAATTTAAATTTTCGTTTGATCACCTGAGCTGTATCATGTTGAAAATATTTTCTATCTATCTTGCAATTTTTTAAAGGTACTGATGTGTCATTTACTTCATAAACACTTGCTCCTTGTAAATCTGCATATTCCCACATTGCATCCGAAATCGTTGAACCTCCGGTCTTTGGTATATGAACAAATAACCATTTATTTTTATATGATGCTAACATTTTACTTTTTTTGTTTAGAATTTGTAATCAAAGTAATCTAAATCTAGTTTCATTCTCTGTTCTACTATCTTTCTAGTTTTATCATTGTAATACTCGGTATAATGTTTGTGATGCGAAGCATTTTCTCTTTCACTTTTAATTTTAATGAATGGAATTTTAATTTTTTCGCAAATATAATTTAAATCGTCTGTGTAATTTTCACACTTTCCAATGTAATCCATTTCAATATGCCCAAATCTATTTATCATAAATGAAACAGAATTTGAAAAACACCAATCAGGTGCATTTAAAACAAAATCACTAAAATCTCCTGTCAAATATGATTCTCCGTAAAATTTTTTATGTCTTTCTCGTTGTTCAACTCCATCTAATTCCTGAGTCAAATAACTAAACCACGACACCACACGATCAAACGGATTTCGAGTAAAAGCAACTTTAAATGTATTATTGTATTTTTTTTCGTCCATTAAATAAAACACATCAATGATTCCACTATGTTGATGTATCTGAGAACAGTGCTTTCCGTGCTGAACATCACGTATATCTTCGGCATCTTTTATATGCGTTTTAAAATGGTTTTTTGCAAAAGTTGTTCCAGTTTTAGGAACGGCAAAAAACATAAAATTTTTATTTTTTGATAATAACATCTCATTTACTCCGTTAAATTAAATTTTATATTAAGTTTTTCTTTAAAGAAACTAAGTTCATCTGCATATAGTTTAGTAATAATTTGGGCAAGTTTATTTGTATAGAAATTTCTATATGGAATCGTTCTTTCTTTACCTATAAAACCATGATAATCTTTTAATTTATCAATTGATACTTCTGCAAAATTTTCTTTAGAAAAGTTTATTTTAGGCTTAAAAAATTTCCACATATCATACGAATAATAATTCCTTTCATACAAATGACTTATTTTATTGTATTCATTTTGTAAATTTAATAATTTATATATTTTCTTTACATTTACATGATCGTGTACAATTTTTCCCTCGGGTAGGCCTGTGGTTGGACTATCGAATATTAAATCAAATTCTGGTTGATTTATTTTACAATAAAATTCCCAACCTTTATCTTCCGTGAGTAGACAAAAGTGTTTGTAATCCAACACTCCTTCCATTTTTTCTTTTTTTAAATTTGTTGATTCTAATATTTTTACAAACTCATAAAAATTATTACACTTGGGAGTATCCTTGGTACCCGGTGAATTATCGTCTACATATTTGTCTAAAAAACAAGATACAATGCGATGGTATGTATTTCTTGCACAAAATATTTTTTTATATTGCGAAAAGTCTTCATTTTTTAAAGACCCATCCCACTCCCATTTTCTAAAGTTTCCCCAATAATCTTTATGAGTTTTATCGTCACGACCGGTGTTACTATGATCCACTCCATCTTCCAAATGCATAATCATCTCAATCAATGATGTTACCCCGCATTTCGGTGTCCAAAAAAATATTACTTTATGTTTTTTTAGTATATGATATTCCATTTCTTTATGATTTTAGTTTATCTATAAATGAATAATCATGTGTAACAAGATTGTTAGCCGGAACATTACTCATTGCATAACCCAAAACTCTTAGGTCTGCAAATTTATTACTATTATTAGCAGTTGACCAAAGTTGACCATTTCCCGACAAAGACATCACAACACGATCTAAATCATCTTGTTCTTGGTTGGTAAAACTTGCAAATCCTTTAAAAATTTTATTCATCCACACTCCTAATAAATCACCGTTTTTAACAAATGTAAGATGGTGCCAGTTATCTTGAAAGTTCATATCTGTTGTACCATTATCAATCAAGTTTTTAACTTTTACTTGGTCATTTATGACTTGGTGTACATTTATCTTTTTCCCCTGATTATGTAACATAATATCAACTCTGTCTGTTCTATTATTATCATCGATATCTCGTATATCTCTTTTACTACTTTGAAATCTTAGGAATGTGTTATTATGCTTGATTGATGTCCTAAACCAAAATGAAATAGTAAAATTACTTTTCATAGTCAGACCGTCTAACATAGCCATACGAGTTCTGTTTCCATCTTGATGCCCAAGTGCCAAAACGGTATCACGTCCTGAATATGAAAATCCATTTGCCATTCCACCGGTTATATTATCTCTAAATACCGATGTGTGATCTCCGGCGTTGACAGGTCTAATTATACCAGTAGGAGTCGTAAGTCCGTTGGTCTCTTTGTACTTAACATGATGAAGTTTAAGTGGATTATTGAAATCATCCATAATTTGTGTTGCAAATCCAATAAAACAATCTAACGAAGCATCTGTTCCATTTCCTGCTGTAAAAGAACCTAAATCGGAAACTGATAAACTATGCTTATAAATATATTCATCGATTTCGTGATTCTTCTGAAATCCTTTTATTTTATCTGTAGTTAACGAGTCATCGATTACTTGAACATATTTAAGACTGGAAAATACCTCTCCGTGTATAATTAAAGGAAGTTTTTCTGATTTCTCACTAACTCCTATATTTGAGTGGTGGGCCGCCAATCTTGTTGGATATTCTTGGATGGTTACCCCATTATCAACTATTAATTTGAGTATGAATCCTCTTTTAACTAAGTAAATTGTCACATCTTTATTCCAAGGAGTGTCTGAAATCTCATAATCATAATACAATACATTTGTATTTTGTTGAGCACCTCCGTCAATTTTTTCGGCATTTGAATCAGTTACAAGTGCCATGTTGAGTTTTCCACCAATTTGTAAAGAAAAAAGACCTTTGTGGAATACTTTAAAAAATCCCTCACCGTTTGATAAATCTCGTGTTTTTCCTTTTATGATAAGTGTCCAATCTTTTGTGGATACTAGCGATTTATCATTTAGTTTTAACTTAGCAGCTGAGTCATCAAACTCTATGAGATTTTGAGTATTATTAGTAGTAACCCGTGTTACATTTCCAATCGTGGCATTGGATTCAATCTTTCCATAAACTGATTCAATAACTTCATCATCTGCCATATGAGCACTACCCGATTTATCTTTTGCTTGTGGTACTTCGTTTAATTTCCAATATTGTAAAATTTTAAATTGTTTTTGTTTAGTTGGTTTTCCAAGTTCGTAAGTACCAGGTGTGTCGCTCAATGTATTTGAAGTACCGGTAACATCTTCTGCCAATCCCGCATCTTGGTTTGCTTCATACAAGTCAAGCATTTTTGTAATAAAATTAGTAGGTAGATAATTACAACAAGGTGGGCAGGTATCACCCACATCTGGTACTCCAGGGTGAGACAAACTCAACATCCAAGTATCTTTGTTACATTTGTTCAAAGGTGTAATTTCACCAGTTACAGGATCAACGGGTGAACATTTACTAGGTAAATCCAAGCACTTAGTTGCATCATCATCCTCCTTTAATAAATTAGCATCCCACTCAGCTTGAGCAAGTGCTTTTGTTTGAATATATGCCCACATTATGTCTAAATCTTTTCCAGTGATGTCGCCATCTCCGTCAAAATCTCCACTTGTTTCTTGAATAGCACCCATTTTTAAAATCTCCTTTTTTTATCTTATTATAATAAATATTAAAATTTATGTTTTCCACCATAAATATTCATCTCTTTTTGTAAATTTCTCCAATTCTTCGCAATTCATATGAAAATAATTTTTATCGTCTTTTTTTAAGATATCGGAAACATTTAAAGTAGAATGTAAATCAACTACCGGTTGCCAATGAATTTTAATTTTACAATCAGTTGGAAGTTTTTTGTGCGAACATAATCCGATGAACGTATCAACGGGAACTCGTATTGAATTTTTTGTTGTAAATGTATAATGTTGCTTAAACACTAATTCACAATCATGGAGTGAAAGAGTGTCAACACGCCACTGCAATGATGGTATTTCATAATCACCCATATCCGAAAAATCATGAGTATTATTAATTAGTATATTAGCAGCTCTGTCGTTTAACCAATATGAAGATGTTCCGCAGAAAAAATTTACTAAATCACCAAGATGTTGCTGACGATTTGCAAGTTGTACTACATCATTATCATCGAATTGTATTTTATCTAGATTTTTTAATAAAAATTTTACAGAATTTAAATCTGCATCATCTTCCAATATTAAAACTGATTTATATTCGTTTGCCAATATTTCTTTCCAAATCGAATAGTGACTTAAATAACAACCAATTGCACCTTTACTTTGCGAAAAGTAAAAATCATTATTTGAATTTGTTGGATTTAATGTTAAGTTAAAATCATTATTTATATGTGGATTTTCACGTGAATCTATTGCTTTAAATCGTACAAATCTTTCATCATTTAAATCTTCAAATAATTTCCAACGATGTATTTTATCATCTAAATTTACTACATAAATTTTATCTATTTTCATTTTAGTTTACCCACCATAAATTTAACGATTCAACAAATTCATCGAACTCTCGGTATCCAACTTCAAACCATTCACTCCCACCACCTTTTACCTCAGAGTTCATTTGACCCTCCATGTGTAGTGAAACTTCAGGTCTTAATTTTATATTCAAACGACTTGTTGCATTCAAGTCAGAGTGTGAGCAGTATCCAATAAATTTGTCAACTGCATATCTTATTGTGTTCAAAGTTTTAAAGTCATGTGAGTCTACATAATAATTGTATTTATCATATATCACAGATTTGCTTTTATTAAACTCTTTCTGATCATAAGCATATTCAATAAAAATATCTGTGAACTCTGAAAAGTCATGTGTTTTGTTTATTAAAAGTTGAGCACCCTTTTTATTTACAGCATAACTTTCTGTACCATCAAACCAAAATGGTAATTTTCGTTCAGTAGTTCTTTTATTAAATTGTATTAATAATGGATTATCATCATTCAGAAATTCTGTTTCTAAATTTTTAGAAATTAAGTTATTAACATCAGATAATTTCGCATCATCTTCAAATACAAGTCCAAAATCTAAATTGTTTTCAATTATTGATTTCCAAAATGTATAATGACTCAAGTAACATCCCAACGCACCCTTGCATTTGCTGAAATAATAAGCAGAATTAATATTTGCAGGATTTAAATCTAAATTGAAATTAGTTTCAATTATATCGTCTTTACAATCAAATAATCTTGTATCAATAGCAGGTATGTGTACGAATTTGCTTGATAAACTTGTAAATTTATCAATGATCGTTTGTTTTTCTGTAAGAGATATTATAAAGTACTTAAAATCCATCGTTCTCCGTCTTATAATAAGTATAATTAAATATTACTTATTTTTGACGGAAAATTAATAAAAATTAAGACTTTACTTTTTCTTCTGTTGTTTCAACAATTTCTGACTCAACTTGTTCAGACTCACTAGATTCTTTTGGTTCTGATTTTGACTCAGCCTGCTTTTTTGCTTGGTTCAAAGACCAAACTAACTTGTCTGAAAAGAAATTTTTTGATGCATTGAGTTGCTCAAATCTAAAATTGAGTTGTTCAACTTGAGCATCTAAATCTCTGATATGGTTAACAAGAACCTTGTTGTCATCTGTAAGATCACTGAATTTATAGTCACTTCCCTCGATTGTTACGGTGAAGTCGTTTTCTGTTTCTGTATTGCTCATTTTTTGTATCTCTTTCTTTATGGTAGGATTAAACCTGTTGTATCAATATATATACATGAATCATCTTTTTCTTCCAAGATTTTTTTCATTTTATTACTATATTCTTCCCATTCATCATTGTCAAATATAATATTGTGTTCATTTGCAAACGAATGAAAATCTACAAAAGAAGTAAAACTTCTTAATCTTTTATTTAATTGTTCACGTTGTTGTTCAGTCATACCAATAAATATTCAGTATTTTGCAAACATTTTAAATTGTTACCTCCTGCATAACTTACACTACTTTGTAAATCCATTGTCATTTCCGAAAGTTTTTCTAAATAACTAAGTTCATTACAAGGCACTTCTCGCAACACACCTTCTATATTTTTTGTGTGACCTTTATTAAATTGACTTGCACTTCCATAGTATCGTTTATAGCAAACATCTTTATACTCAGGTTTATAGTTTGTTGGACGAAATTGTTCACTCGTAAAAAATCCAGTTTGTAATGTTTTGGTAATATTTTCCGCAGGAGAATCTACACACTCTGCAAACATACCACCTACCATTACCATATCAGCACCTGCACTCATTGCTTTTGCAACATCACCATTACATTTTACTCCACCATCTGCTATCAAAGGAATGCTTGCGTTTGAAGCACACTCTAACATACAACTAAACATTGGCATTGTAAATCCTGTTTTATCTTTTGTGGTACACGGACTACCTTGACCAATTCCAACTTTAATCGCATCTGCACCCCATTCTGTAATATCACTAACTGCATCGGATGTTGCTACATTTCCGGCAATAACAAATGTGTTGTTTCCGAATAACTTACGAATTTCATTGATAGTGTTTTTCATTAATACACTATGCCCATGTGCAATATCAATTGTAATATAATCTACACGCAGATTATCTTCCGCAATTTTTTGTAATGTAGAAATATCGGATTGCTTTACACCAACACTAATTGAAATAGTTTTCCAGTTTTCTTTGTTAGCAGTTTTTACAAATTCATAGTTGCTTATGTCAAACCGGTGCATTATATAAAAGAATCCTGCATCGGACAATGACTTCGCAAGATGCGAATCAATGACAGTTCGCATATTCGCAGGAACCACTGGTAAATTGAACAATTGGTTACCAAACCTACAACTTACATCAATAGTTCCACGACTTTCTATGTTGCTCATTTTAGGCACAAGAACAACATCCGAATACTTTAGTAAAGGATTATTTTTATTCATTACCACTATAATACAAATAAAATTAATTTAAGTCAATTTTTATTTGTCTTCAGACTCACTTGCTGAATAAGAATATGAAAAGGATATACTTGGACTATTTGAATATGAAGCAGACGCAGACGCAGAATACGACAAACTGTTAGTTGCTGAATACGACAAACTTATCGTTGACGAGTAACTGTAACTCAAACTTGCCGAAGGTGTTGGGGTTGCTCTTACTAAAATTGATTTTACCAAAAACTCTTCACATACATCATCGTCTACTAATAATTGTGTTGTAAATGAATAAGTTTTTTCAGCAAGGTGTATATCTTGACCAAATGTTACACTTGGATGTTCAGGTTTAAAATAATAATAAATTCGTGTGCCGTTCGTAATATCTGATATACTATTACTATTTAAGTCATTCCATTTATCTTTTTCATCCTCATCGTAAATTGTATCTGGATGTTTTACATAAAACTTCCACATTGCCAACTCTGAACCACCCGTTACCACATGATCTAGTTTTACATTTGTTTTTGTTTTATCAACAGTGACCTCGATAAATCCCACCCCATCTAATCCATTTGGTGTATCAATAGTCTCTTCAAATTCTCCGTATTCACGAAAATTCAAATCATTTCCTTCGGTTAAGAGACACTCAAAACTAGAAAAAGAAGGAGTTTCGGTTTGAGAGTACGATATACTACGACTAAGTGATTGTGAATGTGAATATGATATAGAGTGAGACATAGTACTACTATAACTTCTTGAAATTGTGTAAGAAAGTGATGGACTATAACTTGGAGATGGAGTTGGTGTTGGTTTTAAAACCGTTGATTTAATTATAAACGAATCTTTATTAATGTCAGTTCCCACTTTAAGAGAAACGATATAATAAAATATCTTATTTCCATTTTTAATGGAGTCTTGTGATATATTAGAATCACCTAATAATTCTTTTGGGTCTAAAAGAAAATACACCTTATCACCATTTTTAACAATAGGTGGTTCTGATATATTCGCATTTATCCATCCATTTGTACGACTTACATTTTCACTGGATATAATATTAAAATGCAATAATTTTAAATTATTTTGAAATGCTTGATGTTGAACACTTTTTGAAATCTTAAGACCAGCATTATTTTCAGAAATTTCGTCTAAATTTATTTTTACAAAATCTAAATCTGATAAATTTACATTATCAAAATCTATATCTTCGTATGTACTTACAAATATATCGTCTATTGATCCAATGAATTCATTTTCAAATGAACTAAATGTTGGTGATTTAGAATATGATGGAGACGGACTAGGTGTTTTTGTTTTTGTCGGTGTCTGTGACAGTGAAGGTGACAAAGAAATGGAAGGTGTATAACTTGGACTTTTTGTAGGAGTTCTGGTTTCGGTCGGTGTTGGAGTTTTCGTTGGTGTTGGAGTTGCACACGAATCCGGTTTAATTGTTTGCATTCTTCCGAAATTTTCGAGATCAAAAATTCTCCAACCACGAACTAAATAAGGAAATTCGACATCATCGAATGAAAAGAAAGCATACTTTGAAGGTTTCCATTCTGAATTTTCTGAATCTCTTTTTCTGTAATCAAGTACCCAATAATCACCTTGCCACCAAATTTGAGATTGTAAAAGTTTATTTTGTGGACGAAATGGATCAGTTTGTACATCGTACATTGACCAATATAAACTTCTTCCATTGTATGTTCGGTCTTGTTTGTAATAATAACCTGTTAGATTATATTCAAAAGATTTTACTTCATGCACTACACATAAAATATCTGAATCAAAATAATCACATGACCGATTCTGAACAAATACATCTTTTATTTTAGGTTGTGTAATGCGTGTCCAGTTTTCAACTTCAATAGGAGAAACTTTGTGTTCGTCTGAATAATATAAAGTTTTATACGGTGAGTTTTCTATTTGCTTATCTTTATACTGAATCTTCCAATTATCATCTGCATTGTCAAAAACAATTCTAGCATCTATGTTTGATTCAGGATTAAATACACCTGTATAATATCTGCGATCATTAAATAGTTTGTCACTATCGTCTCCTTCTTTAATAGCAAATGTATTATCAATTCTTATATCCTCGTTTCCACCGTCAACACATAACTCACGTGGATATGTATAATTGTCTATTACTTTTTTTAATTGTATTTTTAAATCGTAATTTATAAACATTCCCTGTTCTGGATTTTCGTCAAAATTTTTATATTCAAAAGTTTTTACATTTTCAGTTCCTTGTACACGGAAGTCTGACAATACCCAATGACCACCTAAACTCTTATAGTATCGTATTGTATATAAATCAACTCCTTTATCTTCTCCAGTTGATAATTTTTTTATGTAAATTGGAAATCCAAAATGTTTTTCTTCAGTAGCAACATACTCACCGAATATCTTTGACTCCGCATACTCGGACTGCTCATTTGAAATAACCAAAGTTTGTGGTAATTCGTTATCATCTGTAGATTCTAATACCATACATATAAATATACACTTTTTAATTACTTGTATTATTTTAAATTAGATAAAGAATTCTAAATACAAATTTCGGTTTTCATAATACTCAATTAGTTTTTGTGTTGTATTTTTATTTATTCTGCTTACAAAATACTTAGCATTTTTGTACGAGTTAAATTTGCTTCCGAATTTTTCATATGAAAAAAGTAATTTTCCGTCTTTTTTGTGGGTTGCAGAACTCAATTTAACTACTTCATAATCATGTGAATAGAAATCATAAACAATCTCACTTAAATCATCATTAATCTGAGTTATTTCAACGGAAATTGGTTTGACTTCGTCCCACATAATATCATATAATACTTAGTTATATATATTCAATTTACCCAAAAATGGATTTAGCAGATAAATTAACTTGGACAAAACCCGAAAAGGTTCTTACAAAATACGGAAGTCGTTGGAAAAAAAGATGCATACTTGAACCAGACTTTGCTTCTGGTTTTTGGGCATTTTGGAAAAGTAATTCTGATTACATGAAAAAACAAGGTTATTCTGTTTCTAAAAATAAAGATACCAAAGATTGGTTTATTACGCATTGGGCAACGAGTCGTGAAGATTTAATTGGTGAAGTACCAGAAGCAGAAGTTGTACTTGAAAGTGATTTACCGAAACGTAAAGTAAAGAAAAGCAAAGGTCTTCATCCTTGGCAAGTTGATGCAGTTGCAAGATTAGCAGCCAGCATTGAAAAGCATGGTTCTGCTATGGACGGAAGTGATACGGGTGTAGGTAAAACATATTCTGCAATCGGAACTGCACGTGAACTTGGATTGAAAATTGGAATTGTATGTCCAAAGGCAGTTCAAGAAAGTTGGAAACGAGTAGCAGAAAATCATTTCGGAATGGTACCAGAATTTGTTGTGAATTATGAAAGTCTTCGCACAGGTAATCGCAAAGCAATTGGTACTTGGAAAATGATTGCCAATAAAAATGGTGGAAGACGAAAAAAGGTATTTGAATATTGTATTCCGAAAAACACTTTAATTATTTTTGATGAAAGTCATAAACTCAAAGGCAAAACATCTTTGAATAGTAAACTTGGTATCTTCGCAAAAGAACAAGGATATAAAATTTTAATGGCAAGTGCAACTTCCGCAATTAATCCAATGGATATGCGAGCAATGGGTTATATTCTTGGTTTACACAACAATACAAGTTTTTGGAGTTGGGTTCGTAGAAACGGATGCTACCAAGGACGATTCGGTTATACTTTCAACGGAGACAAAGAAATTCTTCGCAGTCTTCATAAAGATGTATTTTTAGATAGAGGTATACGTCTTCGTAGAGATGAAATACCAGGTTTCCCTGAGTGTGATGTCCATAGTATCGCATACGACATGGACACCACCGATACCAAGCAAATAACGCAAGTATTCTTTGAAATGAAAGCAGAACTTGAAAAACTCAATAAAGTTGCGAAAACTGAAAAAGAAAAACAAGCAAATTCATTGGTGGTGCAATTACGAGCAAGGCAAAAGTGTGAACTTATTAAAGTTCCTTTGTTCGTGGAACTTGCTGAAGAAGCAATGGAAAACGGGATGAGTATTGTTTTGTTTATGAACTTTAAAGATAGCATAGATGCACTAGCAGAACGATTAAAAACTAAATGTATCATTGACGGAAGAAATAAACCCAAAGAACGTCAAGCAAACATCGATGATTTTCAAAAAGATAAAAAAAGAGTTATCATTGTTAATGCTCAAGCAGGTGGTGCAGGTATCAGTTTACATGACCTCAATGGAAAGTATCCAAGAATGGCATTAATTTCTCCAAGTTATAGTGCAATCATTTTGAAACAATGCCTTGGACGAGTTCACCGTGACGGATCAAAAACAAAGGCACTTCAAAGAATAGTTTTTGTTGCTAATACCGTTGAAGAAGAAGTTTGTGAAAAAGTTAAAGACAAACTGCATAATCTTGATTTAATTAATGATGGTGTATTAAGTTTAGACAACGAAAAGTTGTTTGAAAGAAAATAATTAATTTTTAACTTTTCTTAACTGCCACCATTTATTTTTACGAGCTACATTTATGTAATCTACTTTATTTGTAAATTTATTTGATAAATGATAAGTTAACAAGTTCTCACTTTGTGCAGGAAATCTTATATTGAATTCATTTTTTCTATCACGTAAAACTCTTCTAGGGTATTTTGTTGGATTTGTCAATATATCACCTACGGCCGTTTTATGTATAATCGTGCGTTCTTTAAATTTTTTTAGATTTACATAATCATAATAATATTCACTCAAATTACACACAACTTTCATTTTATCATAAGGTCCAATAAAACTTTGATCAGTAACCGTTACGTATTTAATACAACATATCTTATTATCATACAATGAACACTTAATTACTGTATTTAGTTTTTCGGCAAATATTTTTATGTCCCACCTACTTCTTACTACACAATCAAATTGTATTTGATTTTTTTTGCTGAAATTTTCCATCATTGTAAATGCTTCTTTAACTAAAGTCCATTGTGCTAAAATTCTTCCATCATATCCATCCGCATCTTCTGTAATTATATCAGTACACACTTCCAAATCATCTAAGTTATATTTTTCAACAATTCTTAAATCTACTTTTTTATCATTCTTAATATCCAAGTGTGTGTGCCATGCGGTTTTATCCGTTCCTTGAAAATCATAGCATATTCCAAAAAAATAAAACTTAAAGTTTCCTTCATTTTCAAGTTTTCTAATGTCATTTATATACTCAAGATAAGTATATTCACGAATTATACCTGGTAATAGTATTGCTACATTTTTCATTTATTACGATTTATTAAAACAAATGGATTTTTTCTAGCAACCCGAATAGATGTATTTGAATGAAAATGTTTTTTAATTAGAAAGTTTTTTTCATCGTCTGTGATATCCAAACTCTCATATAGAAAGTGTAATGCGGCTCTTTTTTTTCGTTTATATTCTTTTGGTTTATGTGCAGCGAAACGATTTCTTGCATCAGGTACTGCGTCTATAAATGCATCATTGTATTTTGCATTATAGACATACATCAAATCACAAACTGCTTTATTTTTTGACCAGAATTTGTAAGGTTCAGGATATAGAAAATTAAATTTATCAAATTGTAAATCAAATCTCCAAATATGATTTTTATATATCAAATCAAACCTAGTATTAATTATTAAATCATAATCCTCTGCATTATACAATTTTGCTCCTTTTAATATCGAATTAGTCAAATCATATTTTCTTGGTTTGAATCGTTCAAACATATACTTTTTTGGCTTGAGGTATTTGACTAATTTTTCATTTTTTTCTTTACCCGCACAATATGTGTGAAAAAAAATATCAGGTTCGTTAAAATTGTTAAACAATACCTGCTTGTTATTTTCATAATTTAAAAAGAAATTAGAGTTTACATCAGGTTTTCCCCATCTTAATATTTTAGGGTCTTCTCTGTAATAATGACCACGATAAACTATCGCAACTTTCTTTTTTTTACATTCTGCACGGATATCCATTTGTTGATTTATACCAAACTTCTTTTTGTAATAGGTCTTCTGTTTGCAGGATAACCTTTCATATGTTCACCCCAAAATCCAGGTGCAAACATTTTTTGTCTTATTTTTCTAAAATGTGCGTCCTGTGGACTTTTCTTTTTGCGAGTTGATCCATCTCTGCGTGGACTTTTAAATTCCATCGGAACATATCCACATACCCATTTGTGTTCTACCCACGATCTTGCAAATAAATCTCTTTCATCTTTACCAAGAAAGAAATGATGCTCATCCCAATATTTCATTACTTTAAGTCGTTCTAAATGCAAAACCAAAGGTCCCCTCATGCAAGTTTCTCCGACAAAAAATGTATCTCGTTGAGCATCCCATTCAGGTTCAAGTGGTTGTTCCATTTTACCACCCAATTTACCAGGACCGTTCCAAGGACGAAATAAATGACATCCTCGTCCAGATACACCAAGTACATCATCAAACTTTTCAAAGGGTCTTGTGATACTGTCATTGTATCCAGTTTCTACCATTTGCATATCCGGTTGTAATTGCAATGCATATGTACCCCGTGCCAATCTAAATCCAATATTATCACATGGAGTTTCATAAATAGGAGTATCTTGACGAATTACTATTGCTGATACAAACGGAGGATTTTGCTTTAAAGATTCAAATAAACCAATCACTTCACTTTCTGTGTCATCTATGCAATTATCAAGTATTACAATTATTTCATATGAATTTGTAGTGTGTTCAAAATATGTCTTCATATTACGAACTATAATATCATCTTGATTGTGTATAGGTAGTATCATAGAAAATTTAGGTATTTCTTCACTAAATTGCTCACGATATACGCAAACTGCTTGAGATTGTCCAGGAACAGGTTTTGGGTCATTTAACATTACACCAGGTTTGTAATAATTCTCGTGTAATAAAAAGGTATCTATTTCTTCTTTTGTTTTCATAATTAAAATTGGTAATTAAACATTTCTATTTCTTCCTTATATATACAAGCAACTAAGTCTTTTGTGTGTGAATTGTAATATTCTTGGTAAGGTTTATGAGTAGATTTATTTTTGTGGGGTAAAGGTGTATACTCTACATTTATATTTTCACAAATAGTTTTCAAATCATTATTCAGATTTTCAAATCTACCAATAAAATCAACCATTAAGTTTCCATCTAAATCTTGTATGTGTGTTAATTGTGGCAATGTATGCCAAATTAAATTATGATTATATGACTTATATGGATAGTCATCTAAAAATTTATCAAAATTATCATAATTTTTTGCACGGTTTTTCCAACACGATACCATACGATCCCACGGATTTCTTACGAATGCAAATTTAAAATATTTATCCCACACATCTGTATAATTTCTTTGGATTCTCCATGATGTTCCATTGATGTATACACCTGTTTGGTCATCGTTTGTTCCGTCAGGTGAATGATACTCGGCAGGTTCAAATTTCTTCTTACGAAAATATGTACGCATAGACATTCCCGCCGTTTTTGGTACATGAATAAATACTGCTTTATGAATATGACTAATCATTGTTAAAATTATATTTCAGTAAATCAATATCTTTAATAAACATTTCACCAACTTTATTTTTTACATCATCATCATAAAATTCTGTATAATTTTTTGTTTTTCGTTTTCTCGATTTATTTCTTTTAGGTAAAAGTCTTCTGTCTACTTTTATTTTGTCACATATTGTATCAAAATCTGCTTGTAAAGTTTCGTATTTTCCAATAAAATCTGCCATAACATTTGAATTTTCGTCAAGAATATAAGTATGTTGATTTGGGTCCATCGCAGTAAATCTAACTCTACCTTTTTTCTTAAATTGGGAATAGACCTTATTAATAAATTGTGCAAATATTTCTTTATCATTTCCAG
>Ga0129342_1000305_pt1 | contig 19874 bp, 19 predicted proteins | sample CPBDNA_5_FD_94426 | JGI IMG/M metagenome (GOLD analysis project Ga0129342, IMG submission 94426) | Freshwater to marine salinity gradient microbial communities from Chesapeake Bay, USA - CPBay_Sum_15_0.2_DNA | ecosystem: Environmental > Aquatic > Marine > Coastal | place: USA: Chesapeake Bay...
CCTTACAAGGTAAGAAAATTTAATTTTTACAATTACACAAGAGATTTACCTGAGGTAGTACAGATGGCGATGAACCCAGATGTTTCCATCAGATTTAGAGGTGTAATGGAAAAATGTACATACTGTTATCAAAGAATTAGTTCAGCTAGAATTACTGCAGAAAATGAAGGAAGAGAAATTAAAGATGGAGACTTCCAGGTTGCTTGTCAACAATCTTGTCCCGCTGATGCAATTAAATTCGGAGATATAAATGATCCTAATAGTGAGGTTAGCAAAGCAAAAAGAAGAAATCGCGATTATGCATTACTAGCTCATTTAGGCACTGCTCCACGAACAACTTATTTGGCAAAAATTAGAAATCAGAACCCAATGCTTGTTTCAAAATCTCAAAATGGGAGTTATCAATAGATGTCAATCAAATCAAAAGCTTTGATTAGAGCAGAAAAACTTCTTCCTGGAAACCAGGATTTTACATCTATTACTGATGATATTGCTGGTGTACCTGAACAGAAAAAAACACCAATTCAATGGTGGTTATTATTTGGATTTTCTCTTTCACTTTTATCTATTTTTGTTGGAAGTGTTGGATTTCTAATTTGGGAAGGTACTGGAATATGGGGTATCAATAATCCTGTTTTTTGGGGCTGGGCTATCATCAATTTTGTTTGGTGGGTTGGTATAGGTCATGCTGGTACATTGATATCTGCAATCTTGCATTTATTCAGACAGAATTGGAGAAATGCAATTAATAGGTTTGCGGAAACCATGACTCTATTTGCTGTTATCTGCGCTTTAGTTTTTCCTGGAATTCACGTTGGTAGGATATGGGTTGCATATTGGTTTCTACCACTCCCTAACCAAATGGGAATGTGGCCTAACATGCGTAGTCCATTGATTTGGGACTTCTTTGCTGTTTTTACATATTTCACTGTTTCTTTACTTTTCTGGTATACAGGCTTAATACCTGACTTAGCAACATTGAGAGATAGAGCAAAAGGTTTAAAAAAGAAAGTTTACGGATTTTTTGCTCTTGGATGGAGAGGTGGAAATCGTCAATGGCAACACTATGAGCTTGCCTATTTAGTGCTTGCTGGTATTTCAACTCCTCTAGTTTTATCTGTACACAGTGTTGTTAGCTCTGACTTTGCAACAAGTGTAATTCCTGGTTGGCACACAACAATTTTTCCACCTTATTTTGTAGCTGGAGCAATTTATTCTGGCTTTGGGATGGTTATGACCCTTTCAATCATTGCAAGAAAAGTCTATAACTTAGGACATATTATCACTGTTGAGCACTTAGACAAGATGGCTCAGATTATGTTATTAACAGGCTGTATGGTTGGGTATGCCTATTCCATGGAGTTTTTTGTTGCTTGGTATAGTGGAAATCCATACGAATCCTTTGCATTTGTTAATAGAGCTTTAGGTCCATATTGGTGGGGTTATTGGGCAATGATATTTTGTAATGTTGTAGTACCTCAATTTTTTTGGTTTGAAAAATACAGAAGACACATTCCATTTTTATTTATAACCTCTATTCTTGTGAATATTGGAATGTGGTTTGAAAGATTTGTTATTGTTGTTATCACACTTCATAGAGATTTTATGCCTGGAGCATGGGCAATGTATAATCCAACAATGTGGGATGTTGCTATTTACTTGGGAACGTTCGGATTGTTTTTTACTGGATTTTTACTGTTCCTAAGATTTTTACCAATGGTTTCAATTGCAGAAGCAAAATTAGTTTTACCTGAGTCGGATCCACATCATGGAGATAATCATGAGTAAATATGGTGTAATAGCAAAGTTTGACAATCCTCAATCATTGGTGCATGCTGCAGAAAAAGTAAGAGATGAAGGTTTTACTAAATTTGATTGTCATTCACCATTTCCAATTCACGGTATGGATGATGCCATGGGTTTAAAACGTTCAAAGCTTGGGTATGTTATTGGAGCGATGGGTTTAACTGGAGCATTATTTGGATTTGGGTTACAAACTTGGATTCATTCTATTGAATATCCAATGAACATTAGTGGTAAGCCATATTTTGCATACCCTGCGTATGCTATTATTACTTTTGAATTAATGGTTTTATTTAGTGCTTTTGGTGCAGTATTTGGAATGATGTTTTTTAATCGCATTCCAAGATTCCATCACCCTGTTTTTTATTCTGAAAAGTTTTCTGATGTCAGTAGTGATGCATTTTATGTAAGCATTGAAGTTGATGATCCGAAGTATGATGAAAGTAGTGTAATCGATTTTTTAAAAAATATTGGTGGAACTGAAATAGAGGTATTGACAGATGAGAATTAATATTATTTTATTTTGCTTACTATTTCTGACTGGATGTTTCAGAGGTTCAAAGTTTGAAAGTACTCCAATACATTTAAATCCAAATATGGATAATCAACAGAAATATCGTTCTTTGGAAGAAAGTAATTTTTTTGCTGATGGATCAACCATGAGAAAGCCTATTGAAGGAACCGTAGCTAGAGGAATGATTGCTGAGAATCATTCATTTATTAGTGGTAAAAATGATGACGGAACATTTATAATTTCTAACCCACTTGAATTGTCTGTTGAAGTTCTTGATAGAGGACAGGAAAGGTATAACATTTATTGTAGTGTTTGCCACTCACAGGTTGGTAACGGAAAAGGTATTGTTACTCAATATGATTATCCAGTGATTCCAGCAAATTTACATGATCAACGTATCAGAGAGCAAGCCGACGGAGAAATGTATAATACTATAGTTTATGGTTTACGAAGTATGCCCGCTTACGGTTATCAGATAGATACTGAAGATGTTTGGTCGATTGTACATTATGTAAGAGCGCTTCAAAGAAGTCAAAATGCTACTTTTGAAGATTTGCCAGAAGAAGAGCAAAATAAATTAGGTGACAATTCATGATGAATCTTGATCCAAAGACCTATTCTTATGTTTCAAAGAAATCAAATAATTTGATTCTAATTGCAGTTGGTTATATTGCAATACTTTTAACTTGGTTTTTTGGCTCATCAGATAAGGTATTTTACTTCTCATACTTAACTTCATATTTTTATTGGCTGAGTATCATTTTAGGTGGAATGTTCTTTATTATGGTGCATTATGCTTTTTCAGCAACTTGGAGTGTGTCTATTAGAAGAATCATGGAAAATACAATTATGTTAATACCGATATTTACTCTACCATTTATTCCAATTATTTTTGGTATGGAAAAACTATTTAAATGGCTTCCTGATCACTACTATTGGAAAACTCATGATTTTGAGGCTGACTATTTAATTCAACACAAATTAGCATATTTAAATGAAGAGTCATTTATTTTTAGAGCATTCCTATATTTTGCTTTATGGAATATTATAGCACTATTTATATACTTTAATTCAATGAAGCATGATAAAATCGGTGACATAAAAATTTTGGAGAGACTGAGATATTTTTGCATGAGTCCAATGGGCGTCTTCTTCTTTATTAGTCTAACATTTGCAGGATTGGATTGGCAAATGAGTCTTGATCCACACTGGTATTCTACTATGTATGGCGTTTACACATTTGCAGGAGCTTTCTTGGCATTTTTAGCCTTTTTAACATTTACTATCATTAGATTACAAGATCAGGGATATTTAAAAGATATAGTATCTATTGAACACTTTCATGATTTAGGAAAGTACTTATTTGCTTTTACAGTATTCTATTGCTATATAGCTGGCGCACAATTTTATTTCATTTGGTACAGTAATATTCCTGAGGAAACTATATGGTATCTTCATAGATGGGTTGGCTCTTGGAAAGCTATAAGTGTTTTATTAATTGTAGGGAAATTTTTTATACCTTTTTTCATTCTAATTTTTAGAGGTTCAAAAAGAAATATTAGGTTATTACAAGTTATGACCATTTGGGTTTTATTCATGCATTATATAGATATTAATTTTATTATAATGCCTACGGTTCATAAACAAAATTTCTTCTTTGGTATTTACGATTTGATTACAATGTTAAGTTTTGCATTAATTTTTATTGGGGGTTTTAAATACATAACATCAAGATCAAATCTTGTACCATTAAATGATACAGAGCTTGTTCATTCAATTAATCACAGGAATCATTAATCATGGATCATAATTCAGGGTACGAAAAAAAAGATATTCCAGTAAGACCAGTACTAATTGGAGGAGTTATATTTATTTTAACTGTTCTAGGGACCATTTACATGCTTTATGAATACTATATTCGAATACTTGATAGCACTACATACGAATTTAAGTTAAGTAAGCGTTCCACTAATTTGGAAGAGCTGAATAAGTTCGAGCAAGAAAATCTTAATAGTTATAAAGCTAAAGATGGTGAAGAAAACAGTTACCAAATTCCTATTGAAAGATCAAAGGAAATCCTTCTGAATGAAAAGAAATAGTATTTTTCTTTCTATTTTTCTTTTACTCACAAGTCTTGCGCATGCCCAAACTCTAAAAAAAGAATTTCCAAGTGAAAAGCAAATAGATCTTATTGAAAACTTGGGTGATTTTATTCCGCTTGATACAGTTTTTATTGACGAGAGCGGTAGTGAGGTAGAACTATCAACTTTTTTTAATAAGGAAATCCCAACAGTCTTAACATTAAATTATTTTGAATGCCCAATGTTATGTACTCTTGTTCTTAATGGTCTTGCTGAATCATTAAAAAATTTAACTTTGAATGCTGGAGATGAATTTCAGGTTATAACTATTGATATTAATCCTAATGAAAAAACTTTATTCGCAAATCAAAAAAAGAAAAATTACATCAAGGGATTTGGGCTAGAAAATATTAAAGATGACTGGCATTTTCTTACTGGAACAGAAGAAAATATAAAAAAAGTTGCGGATAGTATTGGTTATATATATTATTATGATGCGCAGAGAGATGAATATATGCATCCAGCTGCCATAACATTACTAAGTTCTGAAGGAAAAATTTCCCGATATCTATATGGAATTGAATATCCAGTTAAGGACTTAAAATTGGGAATTTTAGAAGCATCAGAGGGGAAAATTGGTAGTACCTTAGATAAGATTATTTTGTATTGTTATCATTATGATCCATACAAAAATACTTATACAATTTTTGCTACCAATATTATGCGTTTAGGAGGTATATTTACTATCCTTTTTCTATGCATTATGCTAGTAAGTTATTGGAAAAAAGATAAAAACTTATTTGATAAGGACAATTTGAATGTTAGATAGATTGACAGAATACTTCTTTCCCAAGCAAGTATCAACTTTTGCGAGTGATATTGATAACTTATATTTTTTCATTTTTTATTCATCAGTAGCACTCTTCTTAATAGTTGTTTTTGGTATGGTTTATTTATCAATTAAATATCGTCATCGTAAAGGCGAAGAACTAAAATTGACGAGTAGCAAAGATCATAGCAACCTACTTGAGTCTATGTTTTTTATTATACCTTTAATTTTAGTGTCCATTACTTTTGTATGGGGTATACGTTCTTATTTGAAAATGGTAATTGTTCCAGATGACGCTATTGAGATTAAAGTTACTGGACAAAGCTGGTTTTGGACTTTTGACTATCCAGATGGAGGTACAACTCTTAATGAGTTAGTGGTTCCATCAAATAAGCCAGTTAAGTTAGTTTTATCATCTAAAGATGTTCTACACAGCTTCTTTATTCCTGTTATGAGAAGCAAAATGGATTGTTTGCCAAACAGATATAATGTGATGTGGTTTGATGCAACTAAGGAAGGAGTCTACGATATATTTTGTACCGAATATTGTGGAACTGGACACTCTCAAATGGGAGCAAAAGTTATAGTTATGCAGCCAGCACAATACGAAGAATGGGCAAGTGAGCTTGGTTCTGAAGATGATGATCTTCCATTAGACGAGTTAGGAGCAAAGCTTTATACAAAGAAAGCATGTAATACTTGTCACACTCTTGATGGTTCTGCTTTAGTTGGACCCTCTTACCTGCAAACCAGTCAAATGTGGGGACAGGAAAGAGTATTTGATGACGGATCTTCCACAGTTATTGATGACAATTATATTAGAAGTTCTATACTAGAACCAATGACGCAGATTGTAGCTGGCTATCAAGGAGTTATGCCAACCTATCAAGGATTATTAAGTGATAGAGAGCTTGATGCATTGATTGCCTTTTTGAAAACATTGAACGAGGATTCTCAAATTTAATTGTAAATTAAGAGGAATTTATGAGTGAAAACACAAAGCAAAATTATTTAAACCATCCAAAAGGAATAATGTCCTGGTTGCTTACATTAGATCATAAGCGAATTGGTTTAATGTACTTATTTAGTGGAATTTTATTCTTCTTTTTAGGAGGATTGCTTGCTCTAGTAATGAGATTTGAGCTTGCGGCTCCTGGAAACGACATAATTTCAAATGAAGTTTATAACAATGCTTACACTTTGCATGGAGCAATAATGATATTTCTATTTATTATTCCCGCAATTCCTGGAGCTTTAGGAAATATTTTACTTCCACTTATGGTTGGGGCAAAAGACGTTGCTTTTCCTAGATTAAATTTAGCTAGTTTCTATATTTATTCTTTTGGGGCATTGTTTGCAATGTATACAATTATTAATGGCGGTGTTGATACTGGTTGGACTTTTTACACACCATATTCTACCCAAAGCACATCAAATGTAGTTCCAATGACTTTAGGAATCTTTATTATAGGATTTTCATCTATTTTAACTGGTCTAAATTTTATTGCCACTGTTCACAAGATGAGAATACCTGGGCTTACTTGGTATAAATTGCCTCTTTTTGTATGGGCTTTGTATGGAACATCTTTAGTGCAGATTACTGCCACACCTGTTCTAGCAATTACTATGGTTTTGTTAATGCTTGAAAGATTTTTAGGTATTGGTATATTTGATCCTGCTTTAGGCGGTGATCCAGTTTTATATCAACATTTCTTTTGGTTCTATTCTCATCCAGCAGTTTACATTATGATTTTACCTGCTTTTGGTATTATAAGTGAAATTATACCAGTTCATTCAAGGAAGAAAATCTGGGGGTATAAGTTTATTGCCTACTCAACATTGTCAATTGCATTTATTGGATTTTTAGTTTGGGGTCATCATATGTTTACTTCAGGACAATCTGTTTTTTCGCAGATTGTCTTTTCATTCATCACATATTTTGTTGGGATACCAACCGGCGTAAAAATCTTTAGTTGGATTTTGACAATGTATAAAGGACAGGTATCTTTTACTCCGCCAATGCTTTATGCCTTAGCTTTTTTATTCTTATTTACCATCGGTGGGTTAACTGGAATATTTTTAGGGGCAGTTGCATTAGATATTCATTTGCATGACACTTATTTTGTTGTAGCTCACTTCCATTATGTAATGCAGGGTGGAACAATCGTTGCCTTCCTTGGAGGATTGCATCATTGGTGGCCAAAATCTTTTGGAGTGATGTATAATCAAACTATAGCTAATATTGCAGCCTTAGGTGTGTTTATAGGATTCAATGGAACATTTTTTCCACAATTCTTGCTAGGCCTAAGAGGTATGCCTAGAAGATATGCTACTTATGATGAGCAGTTCGTTGAATTGCATAGTTATTCAACATTTTGGTCCGGCATACTTGGTATTTCAATTTTTATAGCTGTAATGAATTTATTTTGGTCTTTTATTAAAAAGAATAAAGTTGATCCAGGTTCCAATCCATGGGGAGGTATGACACTAGAATGGACACATACTTCATCGCCGCCTCATCCTCATAATTTTGAAGAAGAGCCTGTATTACAACATGGTCCATATGATTATGATAAGGTAATTGTTGAGAAAACATATAAGAAATAATGGGACATCATAATCCAGATTCACCGAGCCATTTAAAGCATTATTTTTATGATGTAAATCAGCAGTATGAGACATCTAAATTTGCTATGTGGGCATTTATTTTAACAGAAGTTTTGACATTCGCAGGACTTTTTGTTGCATATATAGTTTATAGATCTTGGTATCCAGATATGTTCGTTGATGCACATAAATTACTAGATGTTAATAAGGGACTTATGAATACAATTGTTTTAATCACAAGTTCTCTTACTATGGCTTTAGCAATATGGGCTATACAAAAAAATAATAAAAAGCTTTCAGTAGTAATGTTGGTAGCAACCTTTATTTTTGCTCTAGTTTTTCTTGGAATTAAATACCTAGAATATTCTCACAAGTTTGAGGTAGGACAGTTGCCTGGAGAATTTTATTCTTATATGGGTCCTGATGCGGCGCATTTGAACAACCCTCACATCTTCTTCAGCATTTATTTCATTATGACTGGGTTGCATGGTTTGCACGTAGCAATTGGAATGGGTTTGATTGCATGGTTAATCTACAGCACGCAGAAAGGAAATTTGACCTCAGAATACTATACGCCAATGGAAATGATCGGAATATTTTGGCATCTAGTTGATTTAATTTGGATTTACTTATTCCCACTTTTTTATTTGATTGGATAACAAGACATGTCAGAACATCACATTACACCACTAAGAACTTACTTAATTATAGCTGCTTCATTATTATTTTTATCTGGAGTAACCGTTTGGGTTTCTTATATTGATTTAGGATCATTCAATATAGTTCTTGCTATGCTTGTTGCAACCGTAAAAGCAAGTTTAGTAGCTTTCTTTTTTATGCACTTGTTATGGGATGATAAAAAAAATCTTACAATGTTTTTAATGTCTTTAATGTTTTTTGGAATCTTTGTTACTATCACCATGTTAGATACTGCATTCAGAGGTGATCTTGGCTTAAATCCTGAAACAAAAGATCCAATAAATAAAAGAGCAGCATTTTATGATACTTTACCTCTGACAGATACACACGGCCACCCAGTCGATGAACATTCTGATGAACATCACGAGGATAAGGATCATCACTAAATGGCAAATAAGCTTTTTTTTAGATCTGCGCTTATTTCAACTATCCTATCCTATCTTCTGATTTTTATTGGAGGACTTGTTCGTGTATCCGGTTCTGGTCTAGGCTGTCCAGATTGGCCTAAGTGTTTTGGAAGATGGGTTCCTCCAACTAGTATAGAGCAAATTCCTGCACATATCGATCCTACCGCCTTTAATATAATACTTGCATGGATTGAATATGGTAATCGAATGTTGGGCGTAATTGTTGGCTTGTCAATTATTATTATGACAGTTATTGCAGTGTTATACTTTAGAAATAATTCTAAAATTTTATATTCTGCTTTATGGTCATTATTTCTAGTTGGAGCTAATGGAGGGTTAGGAGCAATTGTAGTATCATCAGTATTAAATCCTTTTATAGTTAGTTTACATATGATACTTGCATTATTTTTAGTTTCGGTATTAAGCTATGGAACTATTGAGTCCTACAAGCTTATTAATATCAATAAGTTCTCAAATATTTTATTATCAAAAAAAATATCCATATCCTTGATTGCTCTTTGGGGACTTATTGTTATTGAAATTCTTCTTGGAACAGGAATAAGGACTAATATAGAACTAATTGCCATAGATAACCCTCTGTATTCAAAGGGACAGCTTTTGGATGCTTTAAATTCTTATAAGTATTTACATTCAGTGCTTGGATTTTCACTTTTATTTTTAAGTATATATTTATGTTATTTGTTTAGAGATGATTTCTTAGGTCTGTCTAAACAGCTTATTTATTTTATTTTAGGAATGATATTGGTTCAAATTTTTTTAGGAGAATTAATGATTTTTTTTGAGCTTCCACAGTTAACAAGACTTTTTCATACATGGGGATCATCTTGGCTTGTAGGAATAATAATTATATTGTATAATACTTTGCAATATGACCAGTCTTAATAAAAAACTTATTTTAGCATTTTTATTTATTTTTATATTAGGATCTTTTGGATTCTATATCATTGATAAAGCTACTAAGTCCAGAATCGATAATATTGGAATCATCGGAAAAGTTCCATCATTTTCATTGACAAATTTTGATGGCACAGTTGTAACTGAAAAACAGTTAAATGATAAAATATCTATCGTAAGTTTTATTTTCACTCAATGCGAAGGTGCATGCCCAATTATGTCTGAAAACATGTCTACTCTTCAAGAAAGATTCACTTCTTCTAGTGATATCCAATTCTTGTCTATTACAACAGATCCTGATTATGATACATTAGACATATTGAATGAATATTCTTCAAACTACAGTAATAAAAATAATTGGTTTTTCTTGAGAGGAGATATACTTGATGTAATTGAGTTATCAGAAAAAGGATTTTTTCTTTCAGCAGCACTATTGCCTGCAGGTCATTCTACACGATTGGTATTAGTTGATAAAGAATTAAATATTAGAAAATATTACGAAGGTACTGTTGAATCTAATATTTTCGAATTGCAAAGCGATATTGTAACCTTGCTAAATCAAGGATAGTATGTTTAAGAATCTTATTGAACTTACCAAGGTTAGAATTGGTTTTCTTGTACTTACAACAACAATAATAGGATTTTATCTTGGTGCTGAAGGTAAAATTGATAACATGTTGCTTTTATTCACAGTAATTGGAACATTACTTTCTTCCACAGGTTCTTCTGTAATGAATAATGTAATTGAATCTGAATCAGACAAGTTAATGGATAGAACAAAAAACAGAGTACTTCCAACAAAAAAAATATCATTGAATTTTGCAAAATTTTTAGGCATTTCTTTTATTATTGTAGGTCTATTAATTCTTTACTTTAAAGTAAATTTTTTGACATGCATGTTATCTTTTCTAACAATTATTTTATATTTATTCTTATATACTCCTTTAAAAAGAAAATCTTGGCTAAATACATCAGTTGGTGCCATACCTGGGGCTATTCCACCACTAGGAGGCTGGACAGCTGCCACGAATTCTCTTGAGTGGGGTGGAATTGCAGTTTTTTTAATTTTATTTTTTTGGCAACACCCACATTTTTATTCCATCGCATATATGTATAAAGAAGACTATAGAAATGCCGGTTTACAAATGTTGCCTGTGATTGATAATGGAATTAAACGGACTGTACTTCATATTTTCTTGCATGCATTAATTTTAATTCCAATTTCTACATTGCCATTTTTTTTAGGAGTTTCAGGAAGAGTATATTTTGTTGGTGCATATATTCTAAGTAACATTTATATGCTTTTTTGTTTGCCATTTATACTTGAGCAGAATAAGGATAATGCTCAATTAATTTTCAAGACCTCTATCTACTATTTTCCACTACTACTATTTCTTATTGTTGCAGATTTAAGAGTCTAGTTTGTTGATTCTTTTTTCGTGTCTACCTTCTTCAAAATCTGTTGATAACCAAAGTTCAATTATTTTTTCAACTTCTTGATTGCTTACAAATCTTGCTCCAATAGATAAAATATTTGCATTATTATGTAAGCGAGATAGTTCAACAATTTCATTTGGGCCGTTATAAAATACTGCAGCTCTAATTCCTTTAATTCTGTTTGCAGCCATGGCTTCTCCTTGTCCAGATCCACCAAAAATTATTCCTATCAATTTATGTTCTGAGATATATTTTGCAGCAGGCAAAATAAAGTCAGGATAATCATCAAGTCCATCGTATTCCAATGCTCCAAAATCTTTTATACCATAACCTTTTTTTATGAGAAATCTTTTTACATGTTCTTTTAATTCAAATCCAGCATGATCTGTAGCAAGTACAATTGTTTTATTCATTTAGATAATCCTCAATTAGAGAGGTGATTTTTTCTTTAACGAATCCTAAATGTTTTGCTACATCTTTTCCAGGAGCAGATGCACCAAATTCATTGATACCAATATTCAGACCATCAATACCAGTAAATTTTTGCCATCCTATAGTTATACCTGCTTCTAAAGATATTCTTTTTCTGCAATTGCTACTCATTATAGAAGAGATATATTGTTCATCTTGTTTTTCAAATAATTCCCAGCATGGCAAATTAATAATTTGAATTTTTTTATTGATTTCGCTGCATATTTCAACTGCTAAATGGACTTCAGATCCAGTAGCAAATAGAATTGCATCTGGATTATCTTCTTCATGTAAAATATATGCTCCGTTATTTACACCTTCTTCAATTTTATCTTCACTAATATTGAGTTTTGGTAATTTTTGTCTAGTAAGCAGAATTGCGCTAGGATTTTTTTGATTTTGCATAATTGTTTTAAAACAATAAAAAGTTTCTAACGCATCTGCAGGTCTAAATACAAGAAGGTTAGGAATATTCCTTAGAGACATTGTATGTTCAACTGGCTGGTGGGTAGGACCATCTTCACCAACAAAAATTGAATCGTGAGTAAATTCGTACATTACATGAAGTTTTTGAATTGCAGATAATCTAATTGCTGATCTTACATAATCACTAAAAACCAAAAATGTCCCACCGAATGGAAAGTGATTTCCATAAAGAGCAATTCCATTCATTATAGCTCCCATAGGAAATTCTCTAACTCCAAATGCTATGTTCCTTCCTTTTGGATTGGATGATGAAAAGTCATTATATGTGCTAGCAAAGTTAGTTGTACAGTTTGATCCGTCTAAATCAGCTGAACCTCCAATAATATGCGGAAATTTTTCGGCAAATTCATCTAATGATAGTCCAAATGCTTGTCTTGTTGCCATTAGATTATCTCCGAAATCTGGAACTGACAATGATTCGAACATTTGACTGAAATTATGATTATCTTTTTCAAATTCATTATCAATTGAAGCTATCCTGTCATTTAAAGAATCAAAATTTCTTTGAAAATGACGAATAATATCTTCATTACAGAAAAATGAATCCTGAGGAATTTCAAGCTTTTCTTTTGTGAGCTTAATTTCATCTTCACTGAATGGAGAACCGTGAGATTTAGGGCTATGCTCTAAGCTATGACTTCCTTTTGCTATAATAGTTTTTCCAATTATTATGCTTGGCTTATCACTGGACTGAGCATTCTTTAAAGATAATCTTATTTCATCGTGATTATGACCATCAATTTCTTGAACATGCCATCCCATGGCATCATAAAGTTTGGCATAATCTGTTGAATCAACTCTAGAAGTATTTCCTGCAATCTGAATATCATTTTTATCATAAAACATGATGAGATTTGATAATTTCCAATGACCTGCAAGAGTGCTAGCTCCAAGAGCTATTGGTTCTTGTAAGTCGCCATCACCCGCTAATATATATGTAAATCTTTTCAATGATGAATTAGATGAAGCTTTTTCTGCTAGTGCCATTCCAATTCCCATTCCTACTCCTTGTCCGAGTGGACCAGTATTTGCATCAACACCTGGAGTCTCTATTTCTGGATGACCAGGAGTTAAGCTCCCTAATTTTCTAAAATTTTTCAGATCATCCATTTTTAAGTAGCCACATAAATACAATATGGAATAAATGAGCATGCATGTATGACCAACTGACAATACCACTCGATCTCTATTTTCCCAATCAGGATTTTTCGGATCAATTGTTAGAAATTCAGAGTACAGAATGTAAGTAAAATCTGCTAATGACATTGGACCACCCGGATGTCCAGAATTAGCATTTCGGACTCCATCCATTACAAGTCCTTTTATAATATTTACTGTATATAAATCTTTTTGTTTATCATTTAATTTATTGAAATCTGTAATTGGATTATTGCTCATTTTGAGTACATTGTATTAATAGTTTCTATAGGGTTTTCAGATTGAAACACTTGTGATCCTGCAACAAGAATATCACCTCCAGCTGCTATTACATCTTTATAATTTTCAAGTTTAATACCTCCATCAACCTGAATCATAATTTTATCTCTAATTTTCTGCTCAATAAGATATTCATTTATTTCAGAGATTTTTTGAATTGTTGAAGGAATAAAGCTTTGTCCGCCAAACCCAGGCTCAACTGACATAACAACTATGTAGTCGATAAATTCTATATATTTTTTTAAAATTGAAAATGGCGTTTTAGGCTTTATAGCAATCCCACATTTCAAACCATTTTTTTTGATCATATTGATTAAGATTTTAGGTGGAAACGTAAAGCGTGATTCAGTTGCTTCAATATGAAATGATATTCCGTCTGCACCAGCATCAATAAAGGGTAGAAGCATATCAAAAGGATTGCTAACCATTAAATGTACATCAAAAAATAATTCAGAATGTGGTCTTAAAGATTTTACTAGTCCAGGTCCAAAAGAAAGATTTGGCACAAATTGTTGATCCATGATGTCTAAATGAAGCCATTTCGCTTTTGAGTCATTACAAAATTTAACTTCTTTCTGAAGATTTGAAAAATCAGCACCCAATATAGACGGAGCAATTATAGGATTTTTTGCGTTAGACATGATACCAAAGCTACATAAAAAAATTTTCTAATAGCAAAGGAATTGTTGATATATATCAATGTTTTTTTTATCTTAAACCGACTAGTCGGTTTATGAACAAATATCTTCAAAGCGATAAAAAGAATAATATTTTGATGGCTGCTGTTAAAGTTTTAACTAATAAAGGTTATTATAGCAGCACAATGGATGATATTGTAGCAGAATCAAAAATGAGTAAAGGTGCAATTTATCATTATTACTCAAGTAAAAAAGACGTATATCTTGCAGTAATCGATATGTGGGAAAATCAAACCCAAGAATTGCTTGCACCAGCGGCAGATGAAGATTCTAGTGCAAAAGTAATAAAAAAACTTTTTACCCTTTTAGCTAAACAGTTAAAGATTGATGGAAGTTTTTTTAATTGCCTTCCGACATTGTGGGCAATTGCAAGACATGATGATGATTTTAGAAAGAAGATGCAGAAAGTTTATAATCGTTTTCAAAGATTTATTGAATTAATAATTTTAAGAGGCATAGAAAGTAAAGAGTTTATCAATTTGAAGCCTGATAATGCTAAAACTACAGCTTTGTCATTAATACTAAATTTTGAAGGTATTTTTTGGTTTAATATCTTTAATTCAAAGTATGTTGACGCTGAGAAATATATGGAAGAAGTTTCAAGCTCTATTTTATATGTCTACACTCAAAGAAAAGGAAAAAAATAATGTCAAAAGAACAATCAGTTGATTTTAGTAAAATTAAAACCGGCGGCACATTTCTAACTAATGTAGTCGGATCGGAAAAAGTGTTTTGTAAAGAACTATTTTCTGATGAAGAAAAGATGATTTATGAAGCAATGCGTGATTTCGCAACAAATGAACTTTTACCACTATCACAAAATGAATTAAACAAGAAAGATGAAAAATTAATTCGAAAGCTTGTTGAACAAATGGGTGAATTAGGATTTTTAGGTATCGATGTTCCTGAAAAATATGGCGGTTCTGAAATGACTAAAACCGGAATGTGTATTCTTGCTGAAGGTATATCTTTCTGCGGTAGTGCATCTTTCTGTACTGTATGGAATGTACAAACCTCAATTGGTTCTTTAGGAATTATTTGGTATGGTAATGATGAGCAAAAGCAAAAATGGTTGCCAGGTATTTGTTCTGGAGAAAAAATTGCAGCATTTGGTTTAACTGAGCCTGAAGCAGGTTCTGATGCTACAAACTCTAAAACCACAGGGGTTCTTTCTGAAGATGGCAAACACTATATTTTAAATGGGCAAAAAATCTTCATTTCAAACGGTGCATGGGCTGATACTTTTATAATAGCTTTGAAAATTGATGGAAAATTTTCTTCAATAGTCGTTGAAAAAGGTACACCTGGATTTGATATTGGAAAAGAAGAAAAGAAGATGGGTATGGAAGGATCTTCAACTGTACCATTATACTTTACAGATTGTAAAGTTCCCGTGGAGAATTTGCTAGGCAATGTTGGTGATGGTGCCGGTCCTGCATTTTGTGGATTAAATATTGGTCGATTTAAGCTAGGCGCTTCTGCAATTGGAGGAATGATTTTAGGCATGGAGCGTGCAGTTGAGTATGCCAAGCAGAGAAAAGCTTTTGGACAATATATTTCTGATTTTGGATCTATTCAGGAAAAGTTGGCTTCTGCAGCTATTCTTACTTATACATTAGATAGTACTTGTTATTCCGTCATCGGTAAACAGACAGAAGCTATTAATGAATTAGATAAGGATGATCCTAAATATTATATTAAACAGGGTAATACCACTGAAAAATACATTGCTGAAAATTCTATTGTAAAAGTTTATGGAAGTGAGTCAGCAGAACAATTAATTGATCATTGTTTCCAGATTTTTGGTGGATACGGTTTTATTGAAGAATATCCAATGGCTCAAGCTTACAGAGATAATAGAATTAATAAAATTTGGGAAGGAACAAATGAGATTAATAAAATGCTTTGTGGAAGAGCAATGATTACAAAAGCTCTTAGTGGAGAGATTGGATTTAAAGAATATTTAGAAAAAGTTGACAGCTATTGCAAAGATGGTCTTGATAGTGGTTATGAAGGAGATTACAAGGATGAAGTGGAGTGTATTGAAGCTGCCAAAGCGCTTTATGCTATTTGTCTAAATGAGTCTTTAAGTAAGCATGGTCAGGATATAGGAACTGAGCAAGTAATTATTGAAAATCTTGCTAACATTCTAATCTATTGCTATGTAGCTGATTCAACTTTATCAAGAGTTATGCAACACAAAGATTTTTATAAAACTAAAAATCAAATAGTACCTGAACTTTGTGCTAAAGTTTACACTGCTGAGCAAGGAATTAGGGTTTTGGAGTACACTTATAAAATATTAAATAACATTTATAATGGTGATATTCCAGCTGATTTAAATGCAAAGCTTGATGTTTTGAAAGAAAGACTTTCTTTATCAACTGATACAATTGGTTTGAAGAAAATAATTGGAGAAAAGGTTGTTGAATCTGGTGGATATCCAGTTCAAAGCTTTTAAGGAGGAAAAATGAGTAATAAAGCTGTAATTATTGATGGAGTTAGATCTCCAATTGGTACAAAAGGTAGCCTAATGATTGGAATGAGATCAGATGAAATTGCTGGGCAAGTAATCAAAGGTTTATTAGACAGGAATAAAGAGTTAGATGTTAATTTTATCGAAGACGTTTCGTTAGGATGTGCATTTCCAGAGGGGCCAACAGGAATGTTAGTTGCTAGAGGAGCATCTATTCTAGCAGGAATCCCTGAAACCGCAGCTGCTAATGTTATTAATCGTTACTGTGGATCTGCTATGACATCGCTTCATATGATTAGCTCAGCTATTGAGGCTGGCGATATTCAGGTAGGTATTGCTGGCGGAGTTGAAGATATGTTTACTATTCCACAGGGAGGTTTTGCTCCTGACTTTAATGTTAAGTTAGCTGAAGAAGACTATTATATTTCAATGGGTGAAGGGGCTGAATTACTTGCAGACGAATTAGGTATCTCAAGAGAAGAGCAAGAAGAATTTTCTTTTTCATCTCATGACAAAGCTGTAGCTGCCCGCGAAGCAGGTAAATTTGATAATGAAATTGTTCCAATAACTCTTGAAGATGGAACAATAATTGATAAAGATAGCGGTCCAAGAACTCCCGATAAAGAAAAAATTAAATCTTTAAATCCAGCTTTTAGAGCTGATGGAACTGTTACTGCTGCTACCAGTAGTCCCTTTTCAATTGGAGCTTCAGCAATGCTAATTACAAGTGAAAAATTTGCAAATGATAATGGATTAAAAATCAGAGCAACAATTGAAGGAAGAGCTGTAGCCGGTGTACATTGGAAAATGTTTGGTTCTGGCCCTTTACCAGCCACTGAAAAAGCATTAGAAAAAACCGGAATTTTAATGGATGATATTGATGCAATCGAGTTAAATGAAGCATTTGCAGCTCAAGCATTATATTGTATCAAGAAAGCAAATTGGGATATAAATAAGGTTAATTTAAATGGAGGCGCTGTTGCTTTAGGCCATCCTCTTGGTATTTCAGGTACAAGAATTATTACTACTTTATTAAATGTTCTAGAACAACAAGATAAATCAATGGGCCTAGCTACAATGTGTGTTGGTACTGGTCAAGGTATTACTACAATAATTAAAAGGGGATAAAATGAGTATTGAAATTAAAAAATGTGCTGTTTTGGGCGCTGGAGTAATGGGTGCACAAATAGCAGGCCATATAGCTAATGCCGGAATACCATCATTACTTTTTGATATTAATGATGACTTAGCTAAAAAAGGAGTCGAAGGACTTACAAAGTTAAAGCCGGCACCATTATTTTCTAGCAAAAATACATCATTAGTTACCCCATGTACTTATGATAATGATCTTGAAAAATTGAAAGATTGTGATTTGATTATTGAAGCTGTAGCTGAAAAAATTGAAATTAAGCATTCAGTCTATAAAAGCTTATTACCTCATTTAAAAGATGATGCAATACTGGCATCAAATACTTCAGGAATACCATTGGCTAACTTAGTTGAGGTCTTACCAGATGACGTACAATCTAGATTTTTGATTTCACACTTTTTTAATCCTCCAAGATATTTAAGGCTACTTGAATTGGTTAAAGGTCCAAAAACAAGTGATGAAGTTTATGATACAGTTACTGAATTTGGTGAAACAACTTTAGGTAAGGGAATAGTTCATGCTAAAGATACACCAGGTTTCATTGGTAATAGATTGATTAATGCAAGTGGCCCTTTAACATTTCATAAAGCAATGGAATTTGGACTAACTGTTGAAGATGTAGATGCGTTATCTGGTACACTAGTTGGTAATGCTAAAAGCGCATATTTTAGAACTCAAGATGTTGTAGGATTGGATACTGCACTTAATGTTATGAATAACATGTATGATAGAGTTACTACTGAAAGCGAAGAGGAAAGACAAAAGTTTAAGGCTCCGGATCTACTTGTAAAATTAGTTGAAGACGGAAGGTTAGGACAAAAATCTGGTCAGGGTTGGTACAAGAAAGAAGGAAAAGAAATCTTGTCTTTAGATTTTGATACGATGGAATATACTCCAACGAAGAAAAGAATGTTTGATACTATAAGAGTTGGAAAACCCATTAAAGATTTAAAAAAGAGACTGAATGCGATTACATACCTTGATGATGTTGGTGCAAAATTTTTATGGGAAGTGAATGCGCCAATGTTTACATATTCAGCAGAGCTTATTCCAGAAATCGCCGATAGCATTATTGAAATTGATAATGCTATGAAATGGGGTTTTGCAAGAGACATAGGAATCTTTGATGCATGGGATGCAATTGGTGTTGAAAAATCGGTTAATAAAATGAAAGAAGAAAACAGAAAAGTCCCTGCATGGGTAGATGAAATGTTGGCTTCAGGTAGAAAATCATTTTATGAAATAATTGATGGACAATTGACATATTATTGCCCTGTTCAAAAGAAAGTTTTAGTTCAAAAGTCTGGCGAAAAAACTTTAAATCTTAATTTGTACAAGAACTCTAAGACTATGCTAAAAAGGGATTGGAGCGCTAGTATTCATGATATTGGTGATGGCGTTTTAAATGTTGAATTCCATTCAATATTTGTTCCAGCCTTTAATCCAATAGATAGATCGATGGTAGGTATTGTGAAGGATGCTTTAGATCTCTTAGAGACAGGAAAATATAAAGGTCTTGTGATAGGACACCAGGGTAAAAATTGGTGTGCTGGAGCAAATGTAAATGATTTCAAAATGGCAATAGATTCTGGAAATCTACATGTAATGGATGCAGGAGTTGAGGAAATGCAAGCAGTAACGCAAAGAATCAGACATTCGAAATATCCAGTAGTTACTTGCCCCTTTAACTTAGCTTTAGGAGGAGGATTTGAATTTTATGCTTGTTCTGCTCATACTATTGCTGCAGGAGAATTATATGCAGGACTTGTGGAAGCAATACAAGGATTAATTCCTGGAGCAGGTGGTCATTTAAGAGTTATTCTAAATCTACTTGAAAATAATGATGCTGATAATTTCAATATGA
>Ga0129342_1000306_pt1 | contig 19872 bp, 17 predicted proteins | sample CPBDNA_5_FD_94426 | JGI IMG/M metagenome (GOLD analysis project Ga0129342, IMG submission 94426) | Freshwater to marine salinity gradient microbial communities from Chesapeake Bay, USA - CPBay_Sum_15_0.2_DNA | ecosystem: Environmental > Aquatic > Marine > Coastal | place: USA: Chesapeake Bay...
CTTCTTCATATTTACCGGCTGGTTCAGGTGGTCTTCTATTTACAACTTCTCCAAATTGTTTTGCACGTTCCACTACTGAAGTAGTACCACCACGCATTTTGCGGCTTTTTTTCTCTCTAGAACGCTTAACATGTTTCTTACTAACTCTTTTTTCTAACTTACACTTTTTACTAGTTTTATTTTTAGCTAACTTATTAAGCTTTTTAGTTATACGAGTAGATTTCATATACTATTATAAAATAAAAAATATTTATTAAGTATCATTTTTTTTAAATTTACCAAACACTAGGTTCAATTCCAGCACGGTTGCAGTCTAGGCACATATAAATGTATTTCATGCTATTGTCATCATATTTAATATAACGAATGTCGCTTTTTCTTGATTTAACAGGGCAGTTTTCATTAGGACATTTAATGCCTTGAGCCTTAGGAAGTGTGTTGTCAAACGCAGTATATTTATTAACAACGTGTTCTCTTTTGATAGTATCTAAATTGAAGTTTGAATGATACACACTTTTAGTTTCTTCTGGTTCTTTAATTGAATAATTACAATTTCTACAGTGGCGAACTAGAGTGCTTCCCTTAACTTCTTCGGCGCCTTCACTTTCCTCGGCTTCGTCATCTCTAGGTTCTCCCATCTGGATTTTAGTCACTAGCATATTATCACAGTTCACACAGAATAGAGCATCCATAGTAAGTTCGTTATTATATTATAATAAAAAATAAATTTAAATCAATTTTTCATTTCATTATTATTAATTCATAAAAAGGTTATTGTCCGCTTTTGTGGCGAACCCATCTACGCATACCACTTTCATAGCCTTTCACAACCCACAATTTACCATCTTCACCGGTCTTCGTGAAACCAATTTCATACAGTTTAGCCTGTTCTTTTGGCGATTTTCTAGCATTTGTTTTAGACGCCTTAATACTTTTTGTATCTGGTGCTTCAGTATCCTTTCCATCCTCATTTCCAGCCGCTTCCTCTTTTTCTTCAGCAGCTCCACCTCCACCAAGCGCAGGAACTTCAGCATCCTTCTCCTCCATCCAATTGGGATATTTAAAATGTAATTGTTCCAAACGGTCTTCAATCATAGAACTCCAGTGATTAGCATGAATTACAGTTCCCATTCCCGCATATCTATTTGTAAAATGCTGTCCCTCTAGAGGCATCATAAAATCACGCCATCTCTTATAAAATATATCATTCCTTAGAAACCTACGTTCCATAACTTCTTTAAAGCATTCAAATCCAGGTGGTGTCTTATCCATCATCTGGAACTGTGCTACTGTCAAATTATAATAGGCAACAAGTGTTCTATAACTTGCCGCAATTTCATCTTTTTTCCAGTGGCGTTTCTCGTATCCTGGTTCATTTTGGATAGGATTATCATTCATTAAACTCTGTAGGTCAATAAGAACTGTAATAAGATTCATAGCAGTCGTCCATCCAGGACCACTCCATGTTCCAAGAATACTAAGACACACCTTTCCTCCTTTATACAAGTTCGGGTTAAATCTTACATTACTATTGAGAGAGCAGAAATCTACCCTTGGAGGAACAAGAGGATACTGGTTGTTAAAATTAATATCGAAGAAGTAAAATCCACCTTCATACGGTGTTTCTTCAGGACCAATAATCATAGCTTTCACGTTCATCATATTTTCATCTGAGAAATGGCAATAGATACCTAGACTTTCACTATCAAGTTCAGCGTATCTTTTCCTATCCACCATTAGGCGTTTCATACAAAGTTTGCTACTCATTCTTATTCAAGTATTCTATATTCTAATCTTTATAAATCCTTAATTTATTTTTTTAGAATTCAATTTTTCTCTGGGATTTTATTTTTTTTGCGTTAGTTTAAAAGCAACAAAATTGATTTTAAATACTATTCAAAACCTGAAAATAATTTAAAAAAAATTCTTGCGTATTAGATATTAGCATGGCAACCAAAAATAAGCATAAGAATAATTTGCCAAAATTTCTAGAATCACATAAGAGAGTAGATGGTGGAGATTTCACCCATACAGTAATTGGCAATACCGCTTATGGTGTCTATGGCGGTAGTTATAATATCCCAGATGAGGATAGAGATGAGTTTTTAGACTTATATTATCGTTATGTATTTAAGGATGGTAGAAGTGCCTACCTTACCGAAAAACACCGTGAAAACGGTCCTATAGTTATTGACCTTGATTTGAGAATGCCTGGAGATAGTGGTAGAACTTACACAGATGCTACTGTTATGACCTTTTTGGACCTAGTGAATAAGGAGCTCTATAATTTGATTAGTCCACCAAATGCGCGGTGCCAGGCTTTCGTTATGGAAAAACCAGAAGCTAGATTTGACGAAGAAAAGAACATTACTAAGGATGGACTTCATATTATGTATCCTTATATTGTAGTAGAACCAAAAGTGCAGTTTGCGCTAAGATACAACGTAATTATGAACCCAGCCTGCGCTAAAATTTTCAAGGATATTGGTGTTTCAAATCCTATTAGTGATATTTATGATAAGTGTGTAATTGACCGTAATAACTGGCAGATGTATGGTAGTGGCAAACCAGGAGGAACACCATACCAGCTTACAAAGCGCTATTCCTATGATATGGAAGAGATTACAAGCAGGATTACACAGAAAGAGAGGATACAGACACTATCGGTTCGCTACTTTGATACAAAATATAAATATGTTCCTTCAGAAGAGGAGGTAAGTAAAATTGAAGAGATTAATTCAAAAATGCCTGATGAACACAGGGCTAAGAAGAAGATGAATAACTTAAAACGTGTAAAATCACCAGTAAATAAAATGCGTGCTACAGATGAAGATTACAAGATGGCGAAGGAACTCATTCCCATTTTGAGCGACCATCGAGCGCATGATTATGAACCTTGGATTCAGCTAGGATTTTGTCTCCATAATATTGACTATCGTCTCTTAGAAGACTGGGATAATTTTAGTAAGCGCTCATTCAAGTATCAGGAAGGTGGATGTAGAACAGAGTGGGTTTCTATGAGTAATGAAGGATTGGGATTGGGAAGTCTCTGTCGCTGGGCTAAGCAGGATAACATAATTGAGTTCAACAAGATTGCTAGTAAGAACCGCAAACAGTTGCTCATCGCTTCACTAAGCGTCACACATACTGATATTGCTCGTGTAATTTATAACGAGTTCAAGAATGAATTTGTGTGTGCTGGTCTTAGGAGTCAGGTTTGGTATCAGTTCAAGAACCACAGATGGCGCAAATCTGATAGTGCTGTTGCTTTGAGGAAATACATTTCAAATGCTATTGTCGATTTGTATATGAAATTTCAAACAGAGTGTAATAATGAAGCTGTAGAACTTGATTCAAGCAGCACTATGAAGGAGATTCTTATTGAGCGTAGTAATAAGATTGGAAAACTCATATCCCAGTTGAAGAAAACCTCCTTCAAGAAGGCTCTTATTGATGAATGTGCTGAAATGTTTTATGTAGAAAAGTTTGAGGAAGAGTTAGATTCAAACCTTGACCTCATCTGTTGTGAAAATGGTGTTTTGGACTTAGAAGCTGGAGAGTTCCGCGAGGGATTCCCAGAAGATAAGTTGAGTTTCTCTACTGGTATTTATTATCGCGATTTTGAAGAAGATGAGGAGGAACTTATCCAGGTAAGAACATTTATGGAGCAGGTTCTTCCAATCAAACCAGTCCGCGATTATATGATGCGCCTCTTGAGTAGTTTTATTAGTGGTCGCGTTAAGGAGCAGAAGTTCCACATCTGGACTGGTTGCGGAGGTAATGGAAAATCGAAGTTGATTGAATTGTTCCGTATGGGCTTCGGCGATTACTGCTGCACTCTTCCAGTATCTCTTATTACCCAGAAGCGTGGTAGGGCAGAAGGTGCTACTCCTGCCTTGGCGCAGACTAAGGGTAAGCGTTTCGCCTGTTTCCAGGAACCTGAGGGTGATGAGTCAATTAACGTTGGTCTTATGAAGGAACTTTCAGGTAGTGATACTATTATGGCACGTGGTCTTCACAAAGACCCTATTGAATTCAAGCCACAGTTCAAGATGGTTCTTACTTGTAATGTTCTCCCAGAAATAAATGCTAGCGACCGTGGTACCTGGCGTCGTGTTCGTGCTGTGGAGTTCAAGTCGGTTTTCACAGACCAGCCAGACCCTAATGATGAGTTCCAGTTCCAGATTGACGAGCAGCTCGATGATAAAATGGATACTTGGAAGGAACCATTTATGTTCTTGCTATTCAAGGAACACCAGAAATACAAGACCCAGGGTATTGCTGAACCAGAAGATGTAATGAAATTCACCAAGCAGTATCAGAACGATAGTGATAACTTCACCCAGTTCTTCGATGAATGTATTGTTGAAAACACCGAGCATACCGGAACTGCTGGTGATTGTGTTAGCCTTAACGAGATGTATCAGCTATATACAGAATGGTTCGCACAGAATAAAGGAACACAGACGGCACCACCAAAGAAGAAGGACCTTAAAACTCATGCCATCAATAAGTATGGAGCAGCTACATCAAATAAATGGTTTGGCATCAAACTCAAGGATATCAATGATACTGATGAAAACGCACTAGATGATATCTAGTAGGTTGTATTAGAGAGAAATGATAGATTGAATTTTAATTAATTTTTTTTTTAAGTCTTAGATTAGTGCTTTTACACTTACGACAATTTTGGGCTCTTTTATCAAGGCGAGCATAACAACCTCTACAAATCATTTTATCGGAGTTGTATTTCATAGCTAATACCCTTAAGCTAGGTTCAATCATTATTAATTAGTATTAATTAGTATTTAGATTATTATTTACCCTTTATATGGTTCTAATTTCCATACTTTTAATTTTAGCTCTTATAAGGAGAAGAGCAGCAGTAGCACCTATTAATGAAATTAAAACAATAGCAATAATCATAATACGGTGTGTAGTTTTTTCTTCATCGCTAGCTTTCATTAAATTTTGTGCCTTTAGTAATTTAGTATAGTTTGATTCAGTATCAGTTTTTATGGACCCATGTTGTTCGCTTATTCTAGTATCCAGTTCTTTTAGAACTTCTCTATTTTTATTTGAGTAATTCATTAAAAGTGTTTCATAACGAATAAGACTATTTATCCTATCATTTTTCTGATCTATTATATTGTCAAAGGTTTCAGCAATATCCTTCAATTTATCTGCGGCTTCAGTTTTTGGGTATATTTTTTTCTTTTCTATTAATGTTTTTATATTAATTGGTGTTACTGGTTTTTTACCTAGAGGAGTAATATCTTGTAAGTCATAATCTCCTAGTATTATTTGAGAATCATTTTTATCGTCTAATGTTGATATTTTCGCTCCCATTTTATATTATGCTAGATTTTTATATCTCATTTAATTAATATGACTAAATTGTGTATAGACATAAAAAAAACGTTGAGTTGCGTCTATTACGAACTAAAGTATTACTATAACTACTACTTTAATTCAAGTAATAGAATGAATGACTACAACTATGCTCCCTTAAGTGAAATAATTATAGACCATCAACCAGACCCAAGAACAGTTCCTAAAAGATATACTAGCCCACCACCATTTAATACAAGTGAAAAAGTAGTTGAAACAACAAAAATTAATTATTGTGAAACACATCCTAAAATAGGATTAACTGAAAACATAAGGAAAAGACCAAGTATGGATTTTATTGAAAATACAGAAACGGTTTTAAGTCCTATAAGTGAAAGAAGTTCTCGTGATTATAAAAGCGATACTGATAGTGATTCACTTTCATCATCAAATCTTAATATAAAAATAGAAATTACAGATACAGACCTAAAATGTGAAATAGAGTCAGATAGTGATGACAACTGGGAATTATTAACTGATAAGAATGATTAAATCGAATGATTAAATCGAATGATTAACAGCATTTACTACTACGACAACAGCTGAATAATTTACTGAATATTCTTAGTAATCCACCTTTCTTAGTGTTGAGTTTCAACTTTCCTTTGTCAACCATAACTAGTGTATCAATAACGTGTGGTATAAGACGTTTAATTATAGGGTCCCATAGGTCATCATCACCTGGTCCATCAGTTATGTCGACAATATGAGATAACATAGAAACAATCATAGTTTTCTTTTCTTGACCTGTTAATGATTTATATTTTTGAACGTGTTTTACTATTGTAGGAACTACCTTCATAATACTTTCTATTTTAAAGTCTTCAACTATAGGAGCAATTGCCTCTACTAATGCTTTACTTTCGATACTAGCCAAGAAATCAACCTTAACTCTTTCAGGTTTTGTTTGTTCTACCGCATCATTATTGGATACTTCGACTTCAGTATCGGTGCTGCTTTCGCTCTTTAATGTTTCTAAATTGTCTAAATCTGTTTCTTTTAAAAGTTTTTTAGGCATTTTTATTGGATATTATACCAAAAGAAAATTAATAATGATTATTTACGAATTAACATTTAATCGATAATCAATAAAAAATAAAAAAGTAGGTATATTTATATAGACATGAATCCTTTACCATTTCCTCCAGAATATCTATTCCTTGGAGTAGTTTTTACTATTGGAGTAGTTATTGTAATACTCCACGTTTTAAAAAGTAAAAAGGAATATGAAGCATTTCAAAATTATAAACCAGTAATGTATATGTTTTATACTGAATGGTGTGGTCATTCCCAAAAGATGCTTCCAATATGGAACTCACTCATAAAAGATACAAGATTTACAAATAAATTAGAATTTAAATTGGTTAATTGCGAAAAAGATAGCGAGTCTAGTAATTTGTGTAAAAAATTTAAAATTAAATTTCTACCAACTATATTTGTTCAGAATGATATCGTAACCAAGACATTTTATGATGAGGGACCAGATTTAAATAAACTTACTAATTTCACTTTAAAAAATCTTGTAAGATAAGAACTAACTCATTAAATCGCGATTTTCTATAGCGGCCTTAGCAGCAATCAATATCTTTTTACTATCAAAATAAAGAATTCCATTCTCACATAAATCGTTAATATCAAGTAATAGCAAGTCTTCTATTTTAGAAACTCCAACAAACTTCAAATTATCCGTATATTTATCCATATCATTAACGTCTAATAATGTTGATAATTCTGTTGAAATTTCTTCTATCTTAGGTTTTTGGCAAAATCTATCTTTTATTGTGGTTAATTCTTCAGTTATTTTAAATTGTTCTATCTTTAAAAGGTTGATAGATGATACTACTTCTACAAAACCCTCACGTTCATTTAACTGATTTTTAATAACTTCATCTAGTTTTTTATTCAATATCTCCATTTCTTCAGATAACTCATTTATTTTTTTACTCATAGTAACAGTATTGTAAATAGGCATGTTATATATTCACCAATTAAAAAATTATTAGTATTAATTCTTAATTAATTCTTATTCTAAGATTGTAGATGTTTCTGTTAATAATTCTTTGGTTTTCTGCTCTTTCATAGAAAGTATAGCATCTAAACTTCTAATATAATTTTCTAATTCTTCAGGCTTTTCCCTACATTTACTCATTTCTACAAGTAGATTATAGCATATAGTTATTTCATTTTCATTCCATAGTTTCCTAAAAAATTCATATATATGCTTATTTTTTACTTCCTGTTCTACTTCCAAGAAGAAATTATGAGTGTCGTTTCTTGAAGATTCCCTGTCTTGTTCATCTACTTCTCTTTTCCTATCTTGCTCTTGGTTGTGATTGTGATAATTTCCTCCTCGTTTTTGTCTTCTAGTTTTTGGTGATTTACTTCCACCCATTAGCCCACTAGTATCTTCTTCGCTTTCAGGAATTACATCAGTTCCTTGTGATTCGGTATCTAATTTCGAACGTTGAAGAGCAATTTCAAGTTCCTGAATGTAAAGATTTAGGGTATGAGAAACAATACTATTTTGATTATAACTACTTTTTAGTAAATGTATTCCTCTAATAGCATATTTGATAATACCATTAATCTCTGGAGCATTTAAATTGAACCAAGATACTACCTTTCTTATAGGATTATAAATGTTATGTAAATCCTCTCTATTATCACCCATAGACCATCTCTTTGCTCCTTGAAAGATGTTAGGGTTATTGAATTTAATACTATTATCAGATACACTTACCTTTGTTCCACATTCCTTAAATCCTAGAATACCTAGTCTTACTATACATGTCATAGGGTCGAGGATAGAATTTCTAGGGTCTCTTTCTAAAAAGACATTATTCAAAAATTCTAGCGCACTCTTTGCTAATGATTTTTCCGCCATATCTATTATATTATTTTCATTCCGCTTTTTTTTAAGTAAAATTGATTTAAAATAAAAAGATAAAGTATAATATATACACCAACTATGATTATTCCAGTTCGTTGCTTCACTTGTGGCAAGATTATTGCCGATAAATATAATACTTATCAAAGTCTTGTAGAAGAAAACCGTAAATCTATGGGAATGCCCAACGAAGATACTATTCTTAAGGTTTCAAGAGATAAGGTAGCAGAAACACCAGAAGGAAAAGCGCTAGACCAGATTGGACTTAAGAGATATTGTTGCCGTCGTATGATGCTTTCCCATATCAATTTGATTGATGTAATCTAAGTAAAAATTATGTTATATATATCTAAGTATGGAATTTGATAAAAAGAAGATACCTTTTTTTATTATTGTAATAGTAGCCGTTTTATTATTATCACGCTATTACCTACAAATATTTACACTTGGTTTATCTCTAGTATTCCTTGGTTATAGTGCGAAAAAGAAGAATACATTTTTATTAACTCTAGGACTATTGGGATTGTTTGTAGCTGGACTTATCCACAAAAATGCCAAAGATAAACAGGAAGGATTTCAAAATTCAATTATAAAAGTCGCTGAAAGTAAAGAATTACAGAAATTAAAAACGTTAAAAGCCGAAGTTCCTGTAAAAAAATGTAATATAGATGAAACTGGTGGAACCGCTCCAACAAAAATAAAAGTAAGTGAATTAGCTAATTTAGAATACATGTTTAACATATTTTTTAGAATTCCACCTGAAAAAGTTAGAACAATTATTAAGCAAAATTGTTTCGAAGACATTTTTGATGCAATAAATTCTAGTTATAACTATAAAAAGCAAGAAGAGTCCGAACAAGAAGTAAATAATTGGAGACTAAAAGAAACTTTAATGGATAAGATAGGCGATTTATACCATATTTACAACTTAAGTATAAAAACTGTAGGTATTATAATTAATGAACACAAGAAGGATTTTAATGATGTAGTTAATAGTAGTTTTATTATTTCTGAGTTTGGAATTGATAGTATTGAAAAGTTATCAGTTGATTATTTCATTCAAACTAAAAAATTCTCAGAGAAACAATTTAAATTACTAGAGTTTTTGGAAATTATTGATAAGGATAATAAACACTACAATAAATTAAAGAATTTAAAACCTCTTGAGTTGTATTATAGTCAAAAAGTTAAGGACTTAGGTTCTCTTATGATTTGCTTTGAACATTATGGAATAATTAAAACTAATGACTTGAAAACTAGGTTCCCTGATGATGATTTATCTGGAGATAACTGGGTAGTTCAAACATTAGAACAAGTAAAGTTAGATGACTATAAAATAGAAAATGAACCAATTTTTAAGAAATATAAAATTGTTGATAAAATTAAAAGTAAAATAGAAAAAGTAGAAAAAGAAAGAAAGGAAGAGGTAGAAAGTAAACTAATAGATTTTAGTAAGCCAGGAAGTCTCTTATTCGAACAGTTAAATAAAACAGACTCATTTGAAGTTAATCGTGAATTACAAAATAATGAAATAAGTGAATATCAAAAATTTATTGTTAATAAAACTACCAAGGAAAGTGAAGAATCCAAGAAGGCATTTAATGAATTAAACGACATCGAGACAATTCGCAGCAAAACACTTGGAACACTCAATAATATTGTAGATGATACTCGTAAATTAATGACAGAGGTAGGAAATTATGATATTGAGTCTTACAATACTGGGAATAATAATAATGATGTTTACTATTTACTAAAATATTATTTTGATAAATATATTATGTTCTTTAAGGGTTTCATAAATATTCTAGTAAAAGAGCAAAGAGCATTTTTTGTAGGAATAATTCTTATTGTGCTTTCTGTAATTACTAATTTTATAGAAGTATCAAAGAATTAAATTATTTTTCAGTTTTGTCTTTACCTTCGTCTTCGTCTTCAGGGACGTTTGGGCTTACTGGGGTTTCTGGGCTAGCGTAAGGTGTATCATCTCCTGGTAAATATGTAGGAGAATATGGTCTTGGCTGTTCTCCCTGATAACTGAATAATTTATAAACGTTGTCTATTTCTAATCCAGCATCAATATTAAATCCTACAAGGTTAATTGGAGTATAATATTGTCCCTCAATAACTCTAGTATCATTTTCAGGTATAATCTTGAATAAGAGGCTACGGTCGAAATCTTCATCAACTACTACAACATATAAGTTTTCTGCTAAATTCAACTTTTTAAGTTCTGCTTGGTTATAACTTGTAATTAAACTTGCCATCTTTTGTAATTCTTCTTCACTATAATTTCTAAGGAATAATTCTTTCCATACTTCTTCATGACTTTCAATATCGGCTCTCATTTCTTGATGTTCTTCAACTACTTGTGGTGCTAATGTTGGAGTATGTGGTTCAAGTTCCTTTAATTCACTCTCATCTAACTCTAGTTCTGTTGGTGTCATACCAGGTTCAGTTGTCTTAACTTTGTATCCACTATCTCCAATTCTTTCTATTACTTCGGCAAGCTGTCCGTTGTATTCTCCTGGTTTTGATACTAAAACAGTTTGTCCTAAGTAAAACTTATCTACTTTCATGTCTGTCTTATCAAATGTGAATACATCAGTTGGTCCTTCTCCTGGTGGTAGTGGTGGGCTCTTTGGACTATAAGGAGCAAATCCTCCTGGTGGAAGTGGTGGTGATTTAGGACTATGTGGAGCAAATCCTCCAGGTGGAAGTGGTGGTGATTTAGGACTATATGGAGCATATCCTCCAAAGTCTCCGGTGGGCGAGTGTGGTTGGTAAGTGTGCATCTGCTCTCTAATGTAGTATTCTTCGATTTGGAATATAGAACCTGTGCGACCTTGTCCTGTAGTATCGACTTCAATAACCTGTAATTCGTATTTCTTTGTATATCCTTCTCCTACTGAACCTATAATCTTACATAATAAATTGTCATACATAAACCCTGATTTGCTAACTGAAACATCATCACCTACTCTAAAACGTTCATAAGACTGAGCGTATGGTTCTGCGGCTCCATATGCACTAAGTGGTGGAGGAGCTACAGCCTTTTTGTCTTTACCCTTAGTCTTATCTGCTTTAGTAGCCTTGTCAGCCGCTTTAACCTTTTGACGAATTTGAGGAATAAATTGTTTAGGTTTCTTCAATACCATTTCTTCACGTTCAGCTTGTCCTTTAACAATAAGTCTCATACTAATACCCATAGCCTCACATTCTTGACTCATCATTTTAACATTATATGGAACTTCAACTTTCACTATATCTGTTTTTTTACTATTAAGTGATTCTAACTCAAGTGTATCTTCATTAAATTCTAGTGGACCATCAACGTTAGGACAGACATATCTGTTTTTACTAGGATTTGCTATAGCAATTTGACCACTATTTTCAGACAAATACATTTCATATTTATCACTACGTTCCATAGTGCTTTCTTTCAAGAACTGAAGCGCGCCGTGTGCGATAACGGCATCACGTTCCATCTCACCAATTCTTAAACCACCCCCAGCTGAGCGACCACTTGGAGGCTGTCTATTCTTTAAAGTCATTTTACCTCTAGCTCTTGAATTTACTTTGTCTTTAACCATATGCTTCAAACGTTGATAATACGTTGGACCCATAAAGATACTACATTCAATCTGTGTTCCAAAAATACCATTATAAAGAACTTCATTTCCATACTTCTCGTAATTGTATTTGTCTTCCAATACTTGTGCGAAAGGTTCAATATCTATATCAGTAAATGGTGTTCCATCACTATAGAATCCGTGATTGGCGCATGTTTTACCAATTACACTCTCAAGGAACTGACCTAAAGTCATACGACTGGGGAAAGCGTGTGGGTTAACAATAATATCTGGAACAATACCGTCTTTACTGAAAGGCATATCTTCTTGCCTTAATACCATACCCACAGTTCCCTTTTGACCGTGGCGACTAGCAAATTTATCACCTAAGGCTGGTTCGCGAGTGGAAACAACGCGTACCTTACACATACGTAAGTTATTTGTATTCATATAGTCAGAGAATACCTTGTCAACAACCCCAGTTCCATCAGGTTTAACTACCTCTGAGTCATCCATATTTTCAATTCCATTACTAGAGTATTTACTAATTAATACATCATTATCAGATACCTGTATTCCTTCTTTAACAAACCCATTTTTATCTACTTTAGTATAATTATATTCACTCTTTACATTAACATCTTTATCTGTATCTTCAGGAGAGAAGAAACTACTGAAACTCTGGTCTCTGGTGTCAGCTGTTTCCATAGAACTATATGTTTTAAAGTAGAAACTACGGAATAATCCACGTTCCATACTACTCTTGTTAAAAATAACAGAGTCTTCCTGGTTATATCCTGAATAACAGGCAATTGCTACTATAGCATTAATACCAGTAGGTAAATCATTTACCATAGTATATTTTGAAAGTCTTGTTTGAATGAGTGGTTTTTGAGGACACATTAGAACATTTGCTGTGCCATCCATACGATTTCTGTAGTTTGAAACATAAACACCTACACTTTGTTTAGTTTGCCCTGTTCCATATACATTTCTAGGTGCCTGACTCATATTACTAAATGGAATTGTGAAACCTAAGGCTCCAAGAATGAGACAAGGGTGTAATTCGCAATATTCGTATTTGAAATCAGGGTCAACTTCGTTTGGAGTATTTACAATATGACAATTTATAAGTTCGTCTGTATCTAAGAAGTCAATAATTCCAGCACCACTCAATAGTTTATCGAGCGAATATTCTACTACTGCTTCTTTTGTTTTCTTACCACTTCTAGCAACAGCTGTGTTAACATCGGTGTCATCTTCACCAGGACAAATATAATTACAGTTGTAGTAATCAATTTCACCATCTTCGCGATTTACACCGCTTACTAGATTGTTCCATTTCAACTGACCGCTTTTGATTGCGGTAATGAGTTCAGGAGTAGCCTTAATTTTATTATCTTCAAGGACATACATAGGACGACATAAACGACCACTATCAGTTAGGAAATGTATCTCCATCATCTGGATATTCCAAGAAATACTTGTAAAAATATTAATTACACCATTTCTTCTATAGAGTTTCATTAAATCTAAAAATCTTGCTGGGTCTTCATGAATACCTATCCAATTACCATTAACAAATACCTTTACTTTCTTAAAAACATCTTTTGGTGGAAGGCTTGAAAGAGGAACTACACCCATTTCATAACAGAGTTTAATAACTGGTTTAGCACTACAACCAAAAGTAATATGTGCTAACATAGTCATATGCTTTTTAATACCAATATTACTACCATCGGGTGTTTCGGCAGCACATATGAAACCATATTGCGTGCTGTGTAATTTACGCTGACCTATCATAACATTTGTATCTGGGGTATTTATACGGCGCAAATGAGAAACAGCACCTACACTACTAAGCCTATTTAATGCTTGGACTAATCCTACTTTGTTTAAAATAGTTCCAATTTTGAATGATTTCATAAATGCTTTTTCAATAACCATAGGGTCAAACATTTTAATCAAATTATCGCTATTGATAATATTACTGTAGTTATCACCTTGGTATTGATTTGTGTTAAAACGATACTCAGTATCTACGGCAATTTTTGAATCACGTTGGAATTGTTTATAACTTTCACGGAAAAGATTGGCTAATAGGAAACCAGATAAATCAACTCGTTTGTAGAGGAATGAATCACGGTCAGTAGGTGGTTCTATGTCATGTTTCACACAAAGTATTTTATTAACTAGATAACCGAGATAATATGCTTTGTCTACAAAGTTATCTCCTATATGGGGAAATAAATCGGTGCGAATAACATCGAGAATGTGTGAAATAGAGTTTCCGTTTGAAAGGTTAGCACAGTATTTTATAGCAGCAACTTGTGTAAAAATAGGCCCAGTATCTAATACTGATTGCTGGAGGTCATCGATGAATAACTTACTTTCGTGTGTATCCAAGTTTCCTAGAATATATTCAAAAATTTCACGGTCGCTTTCAATACCTAATAGACGGAAAACAATAAATAATGGAATTTGGCGTCTCATCATAGGAAGTCTTACAGTCATAGGACCACAGTTGTCGGATTTTATACCTTCGCGTCTTTCGTAGTCATTTTGGACGTATCTATTTACATTTACAACAGTAGTTCTTGCGAATTTGAATGAGTCATCGGGCACACTCTTAATTTGTGCTGAATACTGGACTGTGTTATCCATATCGTTGCTTTTAAGTATATAAAGCTTGTTTTCAGCCTTTCTTTCGTGTGATACGATTACCTTTTCGGCACCATCAATAATGAAATAACCACCCTGGTCGAAACTGCATTCACCCATTTCTCTTCTTAATTTTGAAGGTAAATCACGCAAAATACAGGCTTTACTTTGAAGCATAATAGGAATTTTACCAATAACTACTTTTTCAAATGTTTTTGTAATCTCACGAGGTTCTTCTTCTAAATCGTCGGGGTTTCTTATCAAATATTTTACATAAACATTACAAAGTATATGTGCGGCATATGATAAATTTTTAAGACGAGCTTCGTTAGGATACATCTGCTTCAACTCGGGACGTCCAGTTGATTCATTATAAATAATAGGTTTTCCTATGAAGACTTCACTTCCATCTTCACCACCAAAATATACGTGAGTTTCGTATTTATATAAATCTGTTTCTGGAATAAGTTCTTTAACGTGAACTTGTGGATTATATTGTTGGAGAATTAAAGGTATCTTATTACCGATAAAATCATTAAAACTATCGAGGTGGTGTTTTACTAGATAGTTTTTATTGTCTCGAAAATAACTATCTATAATTGTCCATGTATCTTTATCGAAATCCATTTGTTTTTTATAATATCAAAATATTTTATTTTTTTAAATCTAAGACAAAGAAAAAGTATTAGTTTATAAAAAATGAATAAGTTATTAAAGGTTAGAGACCCCAAACTTTTTAATATTATTAAGAAGGAATACCAAAGACAAAGAAGAGGTTTAGAGTTAATTGCTAGTGAAAATTTCACATCTAGGAGTGTAATGGAATGTTTAGGAAGTATTCTTACAAATAAATATTCGGAAGGACAAGTAGGAGCTAGATATTATGGAGGATGCAAACATATTGATGAAGTGGAACAATTATGTAAGGAACGAGCATTAGCTGCCTATAATTTGAATTGTAATGAATGGCGGGTTAATGTCCAGCCTTATAGTGGTTCACCTGCTAATATGGCTGTTTATCTTGGTCTTTTGAAGCCACACGACCGCATTATGGGATTGGATTTACCTAGTGGCGGCCATTTAACACACGGGTTTTACACAGGTAAAAAGAAAATTAGCGCTACTAGTATTGTTTTTGAGAGTTTTCCATACAAAGTAAATTCTGAGGGTTATATAGATTATGATTCATTAGAGAGAATAGCACGTGATTATAAGCCACAGATGATTATTTGTGGTGCTAGTGCTTATCCACGAGACTTTGATTATAAGAGATTTAGAGAGATAGCGGATATTAATGGAAGTTATTTAATGTGCGACATGGCACACATTAGTGGTTTGGTAGCAACAAGTGAAATGAATAGTCCGTTTGAATATTGTGATGTAGTCACTAGCACTACACATAAAACACTTCGTGGTCCAAGAAGTGGAATTATTTTTTCAAAACAACACTTAAGCGAACAGATTGATTTCTCTGTTTTCCCAGGATTACAGGGAGGTCCTCATAACCATCAAATTGCTGGATTAGCTACACAGCTTAGTGAAGTCTGCACAGATGAATTTCGGGATTATATTAGACAGGTAAAGAGAAATGCGAAGGTGTTGGCAGGTCATCTCGTTGAAAATGGTTATGAACTAGTGACAGGAGGAACCGATAACCATATTGTATTGGTTAATCTTAAAAATAAGGGTGTCACAGGAAGTAAGGTAGAATATATTGCTGAGTTGGTTGATATTAGTATTAATAAGAATAGTGTTCCAGGAGATACTTCAGCCAGTAATCCTAGTGGTATTCGTTTGGGAACATCTGCTCTTACTACACGAGGATTCACAGAAGATGATTTTCGTAAGGTAGGAGATTTAATTATTGAAACAGTTGAATTATCCCGATTAATCCAGGGTGAGAGTGGGAAGCGTTTAGTAGATTTTAAACGTGTAGCAAATGAAAAATATAAGGGTGAAATTGATAGACTAAAGGGAATGGTGAATGAATTTGCCGAGCCTTTTGAATTTGTCGATTTCCCCGAATAAATTATAATTTATTGATTTATTGATTCATGCAAAGTCTCCAATAAGTTTTAAAAACATATTAGTATCGGCACCTTCTAATTTATAGAGAATTGTTTTGTTTTTAATAAAATGTAATGTTGGCATACAACTTATTTCGTGAATGCTAGCTAGCTCTTCACATTCATCAACATCTACCTTAACAATAGTAATGTTGGGGTTTGAACCCGCTACTTTTTCGCAAAGAGGGCTCATTATAGTTTTACAAGGACCACACCAACTAGCTGTGTAGCATACTACTAATAATTTATTGTCTGGTTGATTATTAAATACATTTTCATAATCCTGAGTATCAGATAAATATCTAGTCATTTTTTATTTGTATTATTATTCTTGGCCTAATATTTTTTCCAATTTAAACGCACTAATTAATTAATCATAATTCAAATATTACTAATCCATTATCCAATTTCTTTACTCTTCGTCTTCCACTATTTTTGTTTGGACCTCTTTCTTTCTTCTTATCAACCGGTTCTGTAGGTTCCGCAATTTCTACTGTAATACTTTGCTCTGTGGGAGGTTCTGGTGGAGGACGGTCAGGAGCAGGTGGGAAATCAGGAGGTAATGGGTCATCCTCATCTGTAGAAGATGGAGGCTCTGTTTCAACTTCACTATCACTATAACCATCTTCTAATTCTGTGCTTTTTTTTGGTCTAACATATTTTAATCTAAACGTGTCTGTGTCATCATAGTATGAGACAGGTCTAGGATTTCGGGTTCTTGGTGAATCGGGTATCATACTACAACTACTTATAACATTATTAGGTATTCCAGGAGATGATATACCTCTTCCCGAAGTATCAAAACTTGCTCGTCCTCTATTTGAAATTTGTTCAGTTTCATTTGTTGCCTTCAAAAAATTGTCTCTATAGTCTTCGATATTTCTAGAATTTAATAATTTAAAGTAAATTTCTTGATTTGTTCGCTGAGACCCCTTCTTCTTCAAAGATTTTTCAGTATTTTTAGTGTCATACAATCTAATAAATTTATTATAGTCAAATTTCCTCAATCCTAAACAATTATTAGTTTTAAATTGTGTATGAGGCATATGGTTAAAGTTAATAATAGTATTTAATTCATTCTCTAAAAACTTTTCCCTCAAAAAGAACTTGGCGTATTTATTTTGATAGTAAAGTGATTCTTTGTATGATAGATTATTATCAAATGATTCTTTAATACTAATATAAGATATGAGTGTCTCGTTTGTATAACTATTAGAAATAATAGCCCACTCTTCAGTATTATCACTTTTGATTACCATATTCTTCATAGTGTTTTTTACCCTTTGTAATTTATTCAAAATCAAATTATAACTTTCTAAAATATTACCAGTTCTCTCTTTCTTGTTTTCTAATTTTAGGAACCTATAAAGAGTCATGATAATACCTATGAATGATGTGAAAAGTATAGAAGATACGTCTATTGCTTCATTTTCTTTGTTATAATATGTTTTTATTGATTCCATAAGAGTTACAGTCGCAGAAATTAAAATAATAAGAATTTGCATAAGGTTAATAATAAAATTTAAATAGTCATATTTGAAAGAAAGAATGGCGCGGTTTTTACAGCCATTTTCAATTAATACTTTAATATCATCGATATAGTTCTTTCTTATAGAATTATAATACATAATAAGGCTCATTTCATCTTGGTCTGTCATAATTATATTCTAGTTTAGAACAGGGTTTAAGTAAACAAAAAGTTAGAATTTATTATTATTATTCTCATTCTCATTCGATAGTAGCGTTTTTCCCATTAAGAATATTCCAGCATATTTTACGCATATTATCAACCCATTTACCTGGTTGTGTATTAAATTGAATACTTTTATAGTTAATAGTGAAAAGGTCGCACATATTTCTATGTCTTAAAAGGATAGGTTCATTTACATCGGTAGTGTTTAGGAAATCGGTAAAGTAAAATGCCAGGTCATTTGCCATAAGTATGCTTCTTTTATTACAGTAAAATCCAATTAGGTTTTCAGTATAGTCATTTCCTCTATTATACACCTGTAATTTATCGTTATCGGATAATTCATTAGGAATATCCCAAACAATACCAGTATTAATTTTATTTCGTTTGTTGACTGCTTTTATGGCGGCATTTGCTTCTGCGAAGTTTTGCGATACACTAACTATATCGGCAACACAACCTGCTGCCAATAACTGTTTTTCTACTATTTCAGTTTTATTACCTAGCAGTAGGTGGTCAAATAACGCAAAGTTTTTTTCATTCGCTAATTTTTTTAGTAATGCTGCCTTTTCCTGATTAAAGTCAGTAATAATACTAGAGTTGTATATTAAAATAGCTATACTTCCTCCAACTCTTCCTACAACATCTAGTAATTTGAAAAAATCGGTTTCAAAGTAAGAAAAACAAATATTACTCTGTTTACGAATAATTTTATCGGATATTTTAAGTTTCATAGGTGTATCGAAGTTTTCTCTTATAAAAGTAATATCTCTAGTATTCTTTACTGGACTTGAATTTATAATGAATGAATACACTTCTAGAAATGTTTCACGGCTTATCTTTTCATTTCTAAAGAGAACAGATAATAAATCATGAATAGTGAAAAGACTATGTATTTTATAGTCATTCAGGTCATTTTGATGGTGTAATCTTCTATCACAAATTACTAGTATGTCTTGTATTTTTAATTTTTGTCTTACTAGTTTTGTAGCGAATTCTATTATACTTTTACCGGTGCTTATAATATCTTCCACTAAAACAATTGTATCTCCTTCTTTGTATTCGCCTTCTATTAGTTTTTTCATTCCATATTTCTTTGCTTCTTTGCGAACAATAAGCATAGGTTTCCCTGTTGATTGAGAAAGTAAACTAGTGAATACAATTCCACCATATGGAACTCCACAAAGTCGTGAGTATAATAGGTTAAGCGTTTTCATTCTTTCGCCGAATAAATTAACAATATCATTTACTATTTCTGGATATGATACTACCGCTTTGAAGTCTATATAAATAGGAGATACTACACGACTTTTTAATGTGAATTTTCCAAATTGAATACATCCAGCATCAAATAGATTTAAAATTAATTGTTCCATTTAATCATTAGGATTTAATTTTTTTTTAAATTATAATAATAATTAAAGTATGGCAAATAATAATCCAGAAGAATTAGCAGCATTGCAAATACACAAATCAATTAGAGCCGTAGAAGCACCACAACCAGCAGCTGAAGAACCACCAGCAGTGTCAGCACGACAACCAGCAGCTGAAGAAGAACTAGCAGCACAAATACACAAATCAATTAGAGCCGTAGAAGCAGTGTCA
>Ga0129342_1000307_pt1 | contig 19870 bp, 19 predicted proteins | sample CPBDNA_5_FD_94426 | JGI IMG/M metagenome (GOLD analysis project Ga0129342, IMG submission 94426) | Freshwater to marine salinity gradient microbial communities from Chesapeake Bay, USA - CPBay_Sum_15_0.2_DNA | ecosystem: Environmental > Aquatic > Marine > Coastal | place: USA: Chesapeake Bay...
CTGAAGTTGCCGACGAGTTGAATGTTCGCGCAATGGATTCTCTCGGCGAAGCCGCTGACCTCGTGGATGTGGCCGTCAAGCCCAACTTCCGAGAACTTGGGAAGCGCTTCGCGAAGAAGACACCGACGGTCGCCCAAGCGATCACCGGCACCGATCCGAGTGAACTTGTGGCTGAACTCCGCGCGTCTGGCAGCTACCGAATCACCGTCGATGGCGAAGACGTCGACATCCACGGGGAAGACGTCATCGTGACAGAGACTCCGCGTGAAGGATGGACGGTGGCCAGTGACGCCGAAGACTCCGTCGCCATCGACCTTCACATCGACGACGACCTCAGGCGAGCGGGTCTGGCTCGCGAGTTAATACGCGCAGTCCAAGAAGCCCGCAAGTCCTCAGGCTTCGACATCACCGATCGCATCGAGCTCACGTGGGACTCCGACGATGCCGACATGGCAGCGGTTTTCGCCGAGCACGGCGCCACGATCGCTGACGAAGTCCTTGCGGTGAAGACCGAACGCTCGCAACCGCGGACAGACGTGGAAAACGTTCAGACCGATCTACCTGTGCACGTCGGCATCCGAAAAACTCCGAACGCTTAGACGCTGTCGGGATTGATGTCGAGTTCGTCCACCAGGGCGATCTGCTTCTCTAGCATGTCCCGAACCCTGTCTCGCACGGCGACGAGTTCCTCGAACTCCGTGGCTGGCACTCCTGCTACGACCGGGTTTTCCGCTGTGGTCTCGACGTTGTCACCCTCAGTCGCCACCACCACAGTAGGTTCGGTATTCGGATCGTCCTGCGCAGGCACGGGGGTGACGAGGGTGACGTGTCGATCGACATCTTCGGCATCCCGAGCAATGACGATTTCTTCCAGTTCCTTTTGAGCAGCTGAAAGGCGCGTCTGCAATTGCTGCACTTGCGAACGGAGCGCGTCGGCTTCATCTCCGAGTCGCTGATTTTGACTCGAATACTCCCAATTGCCGCTTCAACATTGTCGAGGAATGCATCGACCTCGCCCATTTTGTAACCGGCCCGAGCCCGGGTGGTTCCGAAACGGACGTCACGCACTTCTTCCGGAGTCAAAGTCACGTTTGTGACCCTAGAGCAAGACGACGAAATTGATGAGCAACTGAACGCCAAGGATCAGCACCAGGAACGCCAGGTCGAGAGACACGCTGCCGAGACGAAGGGGAGGGATCACTTTGCGGAGAGCACGCAACGGCGGATCAGTGATGGTGTACACGAACTCAGCAATCAGCAGCAGCGGGCCCCGTGGTTCCCACGATCGAGCAAAAATCTGTACGAAGTCCAAGACGAGACGCGCGATGAGAACAAGCCAATACAGCCACAGGACTGTTCCCAGAATCTGGCCGATGATGCTCACCGCTGTGACACTCTCCTAGAACGCTGCTCAGCTTTGATTGAAGAACCCGTCTTCTGCGATTTGAGCACGCGCCTGATCCCCCAAATCGACATTCGCAGGCGACAGGAGGAACACCTTGCCAGTGATGCGCTCGATGGTGCCGTGCAGACCGAACACCAGACCCGCCGCGAAGTCGATGATCCGCTTGGCGTCCATTTCGTCCATGTCCCCAAGGTTCATGATCACCGGCACGCCGGAGCGAAATTCCTCCCCGATCCGGCGAGCATCGTTGTATGAACGAGGATGAATGGTCTCGATTCGGCTGAGGTCTCCGAACGAGGGAGCCCTCGTGGGTGCCGGCGCCATGGGCGCCCTCTCGGCCATCGAGTCAGGACGAATCGTCCGGACCGAACGAGGCTCGCTGATGGGACGGACGCTCCGCACGGCGTAACGATCGTCCTCCTCTTCCTCGTCGTAGCGGTCTCGGAATCCCCGACGGGAGCCCCGGTCCTTCGTGGCGTTGCGGGCGGGCTCGTCGTAATCGTCAAACTCGTCGTAGTCGTCGTACCCCGAGTCCTCTACCAGCCCGAGGTACACAGCCATCTTGCGCATCGCGCCAGCCATCGTGCACCTCCTTCGGACACCAAGCACTCGCGGATCCGCCATGGACCGCCGCGTTGTATATGACGCTACTGCACTCGGGGGCGTTCCCCGAGTATCGCGCCACCTACCCGCACCTGTGTCGCCCCCTCGGATATTGCCTCCTTGAGGTCGTGACTCATTCCGGCTGAGATAGTCCGGGCCGTTGGCCACACCCTTTGGATTCGATCGGCCACCTCGCGCAGTCGAGCGAAGGCAGCCGTCGGCTCGACCCCGGTATCCGGATGCGGCGCCACAGCCATGACTCCGGCCAACCTGAGTGTCGTGGTCGACGCGATCCTTTCGGCCAATTCCGTTGCACCGTCCGGCGCCACACCACCCCTGCCCGGCTCCGGGATTGGATCAAGATTCACCTGAACCAACACCTCGAGCGGTTCTCGTTCGCCACGAGCCACTGCGGAGTCGAGTGCATCGACGAGTTCGGGGCGGTCGACCGACTCAACGACATCGGCCCAGCCAGCAACCGACGCCGCCTTATTGCGCTGGAGTCTGCCGATCATGTGCCACCGGACGTTCAGATCGTCCAATTCCGCGAACTTTGCTTTGGCTTCCTGGTCTCGGTTCTCCCCTACGTCGTGCACGCCTAACTCGGCAAGCAGACGGACATCGCTAGCCGGAAAAGTCTTGGTGACCACCACCAACGAGACCGGGTCGGTTTCACTATCGCGTCCCGCCTCGCGGCAGGCCTGTTCGATTTGCCCATCGATCGCGGCCAGGCGCTCACCGAGTTCGCTTCGTCGATCAGCGCCCACGATCGTGTCCCTCGCCCTCAGTATCGATGATCACGGCAAGTGCATGGCGCCCTGTGCGACCCGCTGCTTGTGGATCGAGTGATGCCCGCCGATAGCTGAACCACGACGCCGATTCGAAGGTGCACCCAGCGATGGCCTTCACGCTAACCCCCAGATCCATCAGGCGCCGTCGAGCCCCGGAATGCACATCCAGACCCTGCTTTGCCTCATCGTCATTGGCAATGCCCATGAGAGCAGCCTTTGCGACGCTCGGGGAACACGAATCCCGAACTTCCCTTCGACGCTCTGGATCCACGCGATAGCAGCGACCGCAGATCGCCGGGCCGAGAACGGCATTGAGGTGCACACCACCGGTGTCACGGATCGCTTGGACCACCGCACCGATGACGTCCATCACAAGACCGCGCCAGCCACAGTGCGCAACACCAACAATTGGGTGCCCGTCGGCACCGACCGCGTGCAATCCGATCACCGCACAGTCTGCACCGAGAGCGACGAGACCGAGTCCCGGAGTCGTGGTGACAAGGGCATCGACTCCGGGGTAACTTCCAGACGCCGCAACTTTGCCAACCGCGTTGCCGTGCACGGCCTTGATGAAGGCCAAGCCACGGGTAGCGCCGAGTTCGCGCTGCAGCGCAGCGCGATTGGCCGCCACCGCACCCGACTCATCACCAACGTGATCGGCCATGTTGCCGCGCGCGAACGGACCGGAACTGAAGCCGTGCTCGGTCGTGCTCAGGACGTATCGCGATCGGTCTTCGAATCCATCGACTACCCATCGCCCACCGAGAGTCCGTAGGTCGGGGAAGCTCCTACCGGCGCTCGGCTGCTCGGACACTCGTCACCTCAAGAAGTCAGGGACGTCCAAGTTGTCATCGGAATCGGCGAATACCGCGGCTTTGGGCTGCTGCACCATCGGAATGTCTCCGGTTGCATCGGTGGCTCTGGCCGGAGCCGTCATCTTGCGCGCAGGCGGCTCTCCACCCTCGAAACCGGCCGCAATTACCGTGACACGAACCTCGTCGCCCAGGGTGTCGTCGATCACCGCGCCGAAGATGATGTTCGCGTCAGGGTGCGCGGCATCACTGACCAGGCGGGCAGCTTCGTTGATCTCGAAGAGACCAAGGTCACTGCCACCGGACACCGATAGCAGAACGCCGTGAGCTCCATCGATTCCAGCTTCCAGCAATGGGCTCGAGATTGCTTTCTCGGCAGCCTGCATCGCTCGATCCTCGCCCCGAGCCGAGCCGATGCCCATGAGAGCCGAGCCAGCTGCGTGCATGACGCTTTTGACGTCAGCGAAGTCCAGGTTTATCAGTCCAGGAGTGGTGATGAGGTCGGTAATGCCCGAGACTCCCTGCAGCAGGACGTGATCGGCCTGACGGAAGGCATCGATAACGCTAATCTCGCGGTCCGCAAGAGACAGCAGGCGGTCATTGGGAATAACGATCAATGTGTCGACCTCGGACCGCAGCTCCTCAACGCCCTGATCGGCTTGGACCTGCCGACGTCGACCCTCGAAGCCGAACGGGCGCGTCACAACACCGATGGTCAGGGCTCCTAGGGAGCGTGCGATCTTGGCGATGACGGGCGCACCACCGGTTCCGGTGCCACCACCCTCTCCGGCGGTAACGAACACCATGTCGGCACCCTGCAGCACCTCTTCGATCTCCTCGATGTGATCTTCGGCTGCCTTGCGTCCCACCTCCGGGTTCGCTCCAGCACCGAGTCCGCGAGTCAATTCGCGACCGATATCGAGTTTCACGTCCGCATCGCTCATCAGCAGAGCTTGGGCGTCGGTGTTGATGGCGATGAACTCCACGCCCTTCAAACCGACCTCGATCATGCGGTTGACCGCATTCACGCCGCCGCCACCGATGCCGACGACTTTGATCACTGCCAAGTAGTTCTGGGGAGCCGCCACAGCTGCCCGTCCTTTCCTCCACGCCGGTGCGAGGGGGCGCACCGACTCGTGCGGCCCGGTGCCAAAGTCTCAACCTTTACTTAAGGCTGAAACATCGCTTGGCCCGAAGCCGGCGGGAGGGTAGGGGGTTTATGCCCCGCAGCGCAAGTGCAACGCGATCTCAATCCCAGGAGCCCGGAAAATTCCTACTCCTTAGGGCCCCTTTCGCGGAATGTTGCTGGAAGAGACGGGGCGCTGACGTCATAGGACTCCGCTCGCCTCGGCAGCAGTGACCGGAGCACCTCGGCTTTTAAGTCCGCCTCATCGGCGTTGCCCCACCGGACGATCGATTCGTTGCCGAGTTCAAGTCGGATGTCGTCCGGACTCACCGCCTGAACAACGCGGACTCGTCGTTCGATGTCTTCCGGAAGCGACGTCACAACATCAACGGCCACCTTGACCGCCGGACCTTCTCCACGGATAACCGGATCGGTTAGCCACAGGCCACCGGGTGGATCGAACACCACACCTTGTGCATCCACGCCGCTTCGGACGTCACCGTCTTCCAGCACTGCCACAGGTATGCGCTCGGTAACGGCAAGGACAACGTCGTTCGGCCATGCTCGACGTGCCTCGACGGTATCCACCCACGGCAACTCCGCTACGCGGCTTTGCACAGCGGCCGTATCAAGTTGCGCGATGGGTGCACCCACAGAGATGGACGCGGCGGATCGAACCTGCTGCCCACCCACGAGTTCACCCTCAGGTGTCAATCCGACGACCTCGATCCGCTGGACGGCCAGCAATGACGAGAACCACACCGCCCAAACCGCAAAGGCAACAGCCGCTACCAGTACAAGGACCAGCAACAATCTGAGGCGACGTTTGCGCTGGGCCTGCGCGATCCACCGATCGGGTACCTGAATTCGACGCCGGCGACCGAAGGGACGCCACCGAAACATCCTTTGGGTGCGAGACGTTCCGGTTGAGGACTCGTTTTGGTCAAAATGACCGTGCTTGGAGCGTTGTTCGTGGACGACACTCACGCGCGACCCCGCAACAGGTCGATGACTTCCGTGCCAAGCATTCCGATGTCTCCGGCGCCAAGGGTCATGACGATGTCACCGCTTTTCGCGCGGTCCGCGAGGATCGCCACCACCGACGTCCACGACGGTTCGAAGATGGCATCGCCAGCCGGCAGCGGGACGTTCGCAGCCAGCGTCTGGCCGCTGGCACCTGGAATCGGCACCTCGCCGGGAGCGAAGACCTCGAGCACTACCGCAACATCGGCAAGCCCAAGCGCCTCACCGAATTCCTTAATGAACATGGCGGTGCGGTAGTAATGGTGCGCCTGGAAGGCGACAATGAGACGCCCCTTGCCCACAACTTCGCGAGCTGCACGAAGAGTCGCGGCAATCTCCGTCGGATGGTGGGCGTAGTCGTCGAACACCCGCACCCCGCCGACCTCTCCCTTCAAATCGAAACGACGACGGGTCCCCGAGAAAGTTTCCAGACCTGCTCGGACGTCTGCATCTGCGAACCCCAAACCGGTCGCCGCGACATATGCAGCTAATGCGTTCAAAGCATTGTGGCGCCCGGGCACCTTCAGGGAGATTTCTCCCTGACGCACCCCTTCCCGTCCGACTGTGAAGCTCCACCCCGTGTCAGTTTGCACTGGATCGATCATCCGGACGGTGGCATCGTCACTCTCCCCGTAGGTGCGCACATCGATACCTTCGGCGGCCAATCGCTCAGCCATCGCGCGGGACCCGAGATTATCGGCGCACACGACAACGAATCCACCCTGGTGACCAATGCGCCGACCGAAGTCATCGAACGCAGCTTCAAGTGCGGCGAAATCTCCCCAGTGATTCAGGTGGTCCGGTTCGATGTTGGTGACGATTCCGACAGTCGCCGGGAGTGCGAGGAAGGATCCGTCGCTCTCGTCAGCTTCCACGACGAAGGCCTCACCGGTTCCGAGATGCGCATTGGATCCGGATTCGTTGAGTTCGCTTCCAATGACGAATGACGGATCTGCACCACACGCTTGCAAAGCGACCGTCAACATGGACGTGGTGGTTGTCTTTCCGTGGGTTCCCGATACGGCGACTCCCCTATAGCCGGACATCACCGCAGATAATGCTTGTGCCCGCGACATCTGCCGAATGGCGGAGGCCTCGGCGTAGCGCCGTTCGGGGTTGGACTCGGGGATGGCCGTCGAGTAGACCAGGGTGTCCGCATCGAATGACGCTTCGTGGCCGACCCGAGCCTCGATTCCAAGGGCCCGTAGGGCCTGCAGCCGACGCGATTCCTTGGCGTCGCTCCCGGAAACCGGCACGCCCCGAGCAGCCATAATCCGCGCGATACCAGACATACCGGCTCCGCCGATTCCGACGATGTGTACTCGGCCCAGAGCCGACAGGTCCGCCGCGTCCATCATCACCCCTTCCGCTGTTGGCGCGCCACCTCGATGATCCAACTCGCCATCTCCTGATCGGCGTCGCGGTCACCGAAGGAGCCTGCTACGCGTGACATCTGAACAAGGCGCTTCTCATCATGGACCAGCGGCCCCACGGTGGCCGTAAGCCACTCCGCAGTGAGATCGGCGTCTGCGCATTGGATGCCTCCACCGGCCTCAACGAGTGGCCTGGAATTTCCTGCTTGCTCACCGTTGCCGATCGGAAGCGGCACATAAATAGCGGGAAGGCCCACCGCGGATAATTCCGCGCAGGTCATGGCGCCGGACCTGCACACTGCTAGGTCTGTGGCCGCATACGCGAGGTCCATCCGATCCACGTAGGAAACCGGGTGGTAAAACTGGCTGGCAGGTGGCAGTTCGTTCGCTCTTCCGACCGCGTGGAGCACATGGATTCTCAACTGAGTAAAGCGCTCGAGAGACTCCCCCACGACCTCGTTGAGGTGTCGAGCCCCCTGGCTACCTCCGAAGACGAGGACGACGGGACCATCGACAGGCAAACCCAAAAAATCCCGCGCATCTCGCCGCATTTTCAATCGATCCAGATGCGCGATCGCCGGCCGCACGGGCAAAGACATCCGGCGGGCGGGCGCGAGCGCCCCTGGGTGAACAGTGGCGACGTGCCTCGTGAGTTTGGCGCCGAGCACGTTTGCGAAACCGGCCCTGGAATTCGCTTCGTGGATGATCATTGGCACCTTGGATCTCCATGCAGCCAGGTATCCAGGAATGGCCGCGTAACCACCGAACCCGACCACGACGTCCGCGCTCGTCGAACGCAGGTGCGCCTGTGCCTCACGAAATCCCTTCATTGTGTGCGCCGGGAAGGACAAGGCGCGCACATTGAGCTTCCGAGGGAAGGGCTCAGCCGTCGTCATCACGAGCGGAAAGCCCCGAGCAGGCACCAGGTCACGTTCGAGACCCCGACTTCCACCGATAAACGAGATACTGACCGATGGATCGATCTGCTGGAGCGCGTCCGCGGTAGTGAGCGCCGGCTCCACATGTCCAGCAGTACCCCCGGCGGCGAAGACCACGTGCATAGCAGGTTCCTATCTGCGCCGAAGGGCCTGCGCCGTGCTCCGTCGTCGTAGTGCGCGACGAGCCTCCGGTTCTTGCCGCGCGAAAGCCATCAGCATGCCGATGGCCGTCAACGTCGGAATGAGCGAAGAGCCGCCGTAGGAGACAAGAGGAAGGGTTACTCCGGCAACAGGCAGAAGTCCGAGAACACCACCGATGTTGACGACCGCCTGGACGACGATCCACGAGCCGACTCCGGCAGCCGCGTAGCGGACGAACGGGTCATGGGTATTCCGGCTCAATCGGAAAATCGCGAAGGCGAGTGCAGAGAAAAGGGCGAGGACGGCGAGGGTCCCCAGGAGTCCGAGTTCCTCACCGATCACCGGATAGATGAAGTCGGTGTGCGCCTCAGGCAGATTCCCCCACTTCTCGCGGCTCGCTCCGAGCCCGACACCCCAGAAACCACCGGTCCCCAGCGCATATTGGCCCTGGGTGACCTGCCACCCGAAACCCAACCGGTCCGACCCCGGGTCCAGCCAGGACAGGATCCGATCCATCCGGTAAGGCGCGGCGAGGGACAACACCCAAACACCGACGGCACCCACAGCCGCAAAGGCCGCGAAGATCCTCAGCGGTGCACCGGCAGCGAAAAGGATTCCGGTGAGAACGGCACCCAACATGACGGTGTTTCCAAAATCGCCCTCCGCAAGGACCAACAGCATCATGACCGCGGCGACAGGAAGCAGCGGGATGAGGAGTCCCTTCCAGGTGTCGAGTCGACGAGAGCGGCGTGACAACACCTCGGCGCCCCAGACGACCAATGCCAACTTGGCAATCTCACTGGGCTGAAAGCGGAAGGGACCGAAGATCTCGATCCAGTTGCGCTGTCCGGCCACTTCCACTCCGACGAATAGCACGGCAATGAGGAGGCCGAACGCCGCCAGAAGTAGTGGCCAGGCGAACGCTCGCCAGAACTGAACCGATGTGCGCGCTGCGAAGAACATGGCAATGACGCCCAGCAGCGCGAAGAAGGCCTGACGCTGCGCCAGCGTGTAGGGAGAACCAAAGACCCGAACACTCTCGATACTGGAGGCCGACATGACCATGATCAGACCCAGGATGAGCAGCAGAAGAGCCGCTCCCATCAGGAGGTAGTACGCACTCAGCGGGTGTCTGGCGAGGAGGGCGACGGGCGAGTTCGTCAGTTCTCGAGCCAGCCCGGCGCCTGGGAGCTCCGTCGTCTCAGGCCGTCGGCTGCTCATTCGACATCCAACATGGACACGGCCTCAGCGAAGGCCCGACCGCGCACGGTGTAGTCGGTGAACATGTCCCACGATGCACAGCCGGGGGCAAGCAGCACAGTGTCTCCCGGCTGCGCCATCGTCAAGGCAGCGGCAACGACGTCCGGCATCGCACTAGTGTCCGTGCGCGTAACGACGATTACCGGGATATCGGGTGCGTGTCGGCGAAGCGAAGCGTGGATTTCCGGAGCGTCCGACCCCAGCAGAACCACTCCACGGATTCGATCGCGGACCTTCACCACCAATTCGTCGAATTGCTGGCCCTTCGCCAGGCCTCCGGCGATCCAGACGACCGAATCGAAGGCCAAGAGCGACGTCTCTGCTGCGTGGGCATTGGTAGCTTTTGAATCATCAACGTACGTGACGCCCGCCTTCTGCGCGACGGTTGCAATTCGATGAGGCGCCGGCGAGAAGGAACGAAGACCAGCCCGCACCGCCGATGCCTCTACCCCATACGAGCGCGCTAGGGCCGCAGCTGCGAGAGCGTTGCTGACGTTGTGCGGTGCACTCGGCTGGACGTCAGCCATTTTTGCGAGTTCCTGCGCGGAATCGGCTCTATCCGCCACAAATGCTCGATCAACCAGTAGCCCGTCCACTACACCGAGCATGGAAATGTCAGGGATGTCGAGCGTTATGCCGATGGCTCGGCAACCTTCCACGACATCAGCACGCTCGACCATCGCTCGGGTTTCGGGGTCTGCGACCGAATAGACGGCCGCGACCTGCGTGTTTTGGTACACCCGCTCCTTCACCCGAACGTATTCTTCGAAGGATCCAAAGTGATCGATGTGATCGTGGGCGACGTTGAGACACGCGGCCGCCAACGGACTTGCCGAATAGAGGAAAGGTAACTGGGGAGCGCCTACTTCGAGGGCGATCACATCAACCGAATCGTGCATGACAACGTCCACCAGCGGATTGCCAATGTTCCCGGCAGCCACGGCACGCGCACCGGAGGCATTCAACATCGACTCGAGCATGAGCGTGGCCGTGGTCTTGCCGTTAGTTCCTGTGATGCACAACCACGGTGCATCGTTCGGTGAGCGCCGCAACCGCCAGGCCAGCTCAAATTCGCCCCACACCGGAATGCGGTGCGCAAGCGCCGAAACGAGCAGGTCGGACGAGGGCCGTAGACCGGGAGATGCCACCACGAGTTTGGTGTACGTCGGCACCTGCGCCTCGGCACCCAACAGGATTCGAGCCCCTAAGGACCCGAGCACCTCGGCTCGCTCAGACTGGGCTTCCCCCGCTGATTGATCCACGATGGTGACGTCCGCGCCCAACTGCATCAAGACGTCCGCGCAGGAATAGCCAGCGATTCCAAGACCAACGACTGTGATCGAAAGACCGAACCAATCTGAATCGCGATGCAATCCGGCAACATCCGACGAACTCACGCGCGTACCCACTCGGCATAGAACAACGTCAGCCCCGCGCCAATGCACAGGCCCTGCACAATCCAGAGTCGAACGACGATTTGGATTTCCGGCCAACCGATCATCTCGAAGTGGTGGTGCAGCGGCGCCATTCGGAAGACACGTTTCCCGGTGAGCTTGAACGAGCCGACCTGCAAGATGACGGAGACGGTAGTGATCAAGAACAGCCCGGCGATGAAAGGCAGGAGCAGTTCGGTCCTACTCAAGATCGCGAGCCCAGCGATTCCTCCCCCGAGAGCGAGGGATCCGGTATCTCCCATGAAGATCCGAGCCGGCGCGGTATTCCACCAGAGGAACCCGAAACAAGCACCCGCAGCCGATGCGGCGACTATCCCGAGGTCGAGCGGGTTTTGTGTCGCATAACAGAACTCCGTCACCTCGAAAGCGCAGTTCTGTCCGTATTGCCAGATCGCAAGCAGCACATAGGCCAAGAAGCTCATGACGGACGCGCCGACAGCCAGCCCATCAAGCCCATCGGTGAGGTTCACTCCGTTCGTGGTTGCAGTGATCAGGAACCAAACCCACACCAAGAACAGGCCGAGCGGGAGAACGAAGGACGTATCCCGGACGAAAGAGACGGCCATCGATGCCGCAGTCTCCCCGTCGGCATTCGGGAACTGGACCGAAAGATAGGCGAACGCGAAAGCCACGAGCGCCTGTCCAATCAACTTCGTTCGAGCTCGAAGTCCGGTACTTCGTTGCTTGAAGATCTTTAGGTAGTCATCCGCCAAACCCACCAGACCCAAACCAACCATGAGGAACAGCACGAGTAGACCCGAAGTCGTCACCGGCCGCCACGTCAGCAAATGTGTGCCGAAGTAGCCAGCCAGCACAGCGATCAGGATCGCCACACCGCCCATAGAGGGGGTTCCCCTCTTGGCCTCGTGATCGGGATAGGCCTCACCCTCAGTGCTCACGCGAATCGCTTGCGCGTGCCCGCGCCGCGACAGGATCTTGATCAAGATCGGTGTTCCGATAAGGGAGACGACCGACGCAATGGCAAGGGCGATGACGACGAGCCTCATTCGGCCTCCTCCTCTCCTGCGAGGAGGTGCTCGGCAACGACTTCCAAACCGATGGCCCGAGAGGCCTTGATCAACACCGAGTCTCCCGGCTGCAGTTCGCGGTCAAGAATCTCGATCGCACCGGGGACATCCTCGACCCATACCGATTCATCGGCCCATGACCCCTCGTTACTAGCGGCCAGATGCATGACCCTGGTGCCGGACCCCACGCATATCAACCGGGAAATATCCAGACGCACGACCAGCCTGCCTATCGCATCATGCTCAGGCAATGAATGGTCTCCCAGTTCCCTCATCTCACCCAGTACCGCCCACGTACGTCCGTCGCCGGCCATGGAACGCAGCGTCTTGAGAGCCGCCCGCATTGAATCCGGATTGGCGTTGTAGGAATCATTGATGACGGTCACACCGTGGGCCGACGTCCGAACTTCCATCCGGTGCGGGCTTCGAGCTCCGGCCGCTTCCAACGCCGAAGCAATCTGCTCAATGGGCACGCCACAGGTGGACGCCACCGTCGCGGCCGCGAGGGCCGCCGAAACGAAGTGTTGTCCGTGCAAGTTCAAGGCAACACTGACGCCCGGCGCATCACCGATACGGAGACAGAAGTTGGCTCGACCGGAGGCGTCGAGCGATACGGATTCGGCCCGGACGGCGGCGGATTGGCTTTCTCCAAACAGCACGACGCGCGCATTGGTTGCCTTTGCCATTCCCCGAACAGCGGGATCATCGGCGTTCAGAACAGCGGTCGCCTCGGTCGAGAGGACTTGAACCAATTCAGACTTGGCACGCGCGATCTGATCGGGGCCATCCATCAATCCGACGTGCGCGAGCCCAACGTTCAGGACGACTCCGATGTCGGGCTCGGCAATTTCGGCCAGGTAGCGGATGTGGCCCAGACCCCGCATACCCATCTCAAGGACTAGGTAGTCCGTCGAGGCATCGGCCTCCATGATGCTCAGTGGCAGCCCTACCTCAGTGTTGAAGGACCCGCGGGCCGCTACCACGTTCCCGGGCAGCACATCGGCGATGAGGTCCTTCGTTGTGGTCTTGCCCGATGAGCCGGTGACTCCGATGACGGTCGCGGTCAGGACACGTGTTCGATACCAGTGTGCGATGCGACCGAGAGCGAGAACAGCATCGTCGACGACGATGCAGGGCACGTCGGGCAATTCCCTGCTAGCGAGAACAGCGACCGCCCCGGCGTTCACTGCGTCCTGGGCAAAGTCGTGGCCGTCCACATTCTCACCCGCGATCGCAACGAACAAGACGCCAGGACGAACCGAGCGGGAATCGACAACAAAGCCCGTCACCGATTTCTCAGCACCGATAGCCGTCAATGCAGCATTAGCCGAACCCTGGGCTGCCTGGATGGCCTGGGCGAGGGTGATCGTCGTCACGTCACACCCTCCCTCGAGCCCCCGCCGAATCGCCTGCCCACGAAGAATGCCAGCACCTGGCGGTCATCAAAGGCAAGCAGCCCCTCCGCTCGCTCTTGTGTCGCTTCATGCCCCTTGCCAAGGACAAGTACGACGTCACCTGGAAGGGCCAGTTCGACGGCACCGGCGATCGCCTCCCTGCGCGAGCCAACCTCGCGGACGTCAGCGCCTTCGCGTGTTCCTGCTAGGACTTCCGAACGGATCCGCTGTGGATCTTCGGATCGTGGGTTGTCATCGGTGATGATGGTGATGTCGGCAAGGGACGCAGCTCGCCCGATACCAGGACGCTTGTGTGGATCTCGATCGCCCCCGGCACCGACGACGACGATGACGCGGTTTGAGTCTCGACTGCATTGCGCGACTGCAGCACGAACCACTTGCTCCACGGCGTCGGGGGTGTGGGCGTAGTCGACTATGAAGTGGATGCCCCCAAGGGCAGACACCAACTCCATGCGCCCGGGCACGGTGGCCGAGGAAACAGCGCCCGCCGCTACGTCGAGGGAGACACCAACAGTGTGTGCCGTCACAATGGCCAAAGCGGCGTTAGCAACTGCGAACCCTGCCGATATTGGTACATCGAACGCGACGTCCATTTCGCCAGTCAGAAAGAGTTCGTCGCCCCTGCGGCGAACAATCCAATCGGCGCCTTCGTTGGACTCGTCGTCGGACAATCGCGCACTTACCGTCGTGACGGGAATGCGAGCCTCACGAGCGAGCCGTGCACCCCATTCGTCGTCCACGAGAACAACTCCGCGGCGAGCCCGCTCGGGACGAAAGAGCCGTGACTTCGCAGCGAAGTAGTCCTCCATGTCGCGGTGATAATCCAGGTGGTCGTGGCTCAGTCCGGTGAACACAGCACTGTCAAAGAGAATTCCATCGACTCGGTGTTCACATAGGGCGATGCTCGAAACTTCCATGACCACGGCCTTCGCCCCGGCATCTTTAAAGGTTCGCAAAATCGGGAAGAGATCGGTTGCCTCGGGAGTGGTGCGCGCACTAGGTACCGACACACGGTCGGCGAACTGACTTCCGAGCGTGCCGATCACACCGCAGTGGACACCATTCACTTCTAGTGCGGCCCGAACCATATGCGCCACAGTGGTTTTACCGTTCGTCCCAGTGATTCCGACCATGGAGATCGAATCTTGCGGATGCCCGGCCAGCGTCGAGGCGACGTGGCTCAATGCGGACCGAGGATCAGGAACAGTGATCACTGGAACACCCGCTCCACCACCTGCTTCGATGATCTCGCGACCGAAATCGTCGGTCAGTATCGCGGCGGCTCCGTGGCTAACGGCGTCAGAGACGAAGCGCGCTCCATGGGTTCGGTGACCTGGCAAGGCCGCAAAGAGAAAACCAACGTCAATCGATGATGACGAAAGCGATACCCCATCGATCTCGACATCCCCGCGCTGGAGGGCGGGTGGCTCGACAACACCACCGACGCTCTCGACTAACTCCGCGAGGCGCATCGGCTATCCAGTCGTCAACGTAAGTTGCGGCGCCTTCTTGCCGGATGGAGGAATCTGCATAGCCTGAAGAGCATAAGTGGTTATTTCCTTGAAGACGGGAGCAGCCAACTCACCGCCGCTACGCCCGCGCTTGGGCTGGTGTACGAAGACTCCAACGGCCAGGCGAGGCACATCGGCTGGTGCGACACCAATGAACGATGCGGTGACGTCGCCGGAGTAGCAGCGACAATCCGGATCCACGAACTGCGCCGTTCCCGTTTTTCCAGCAATCCGGTAGCCAGGAATCCGGGCCTGCGGAGCTGTGCCACCCGCCCCAGTAGCCGCCTCCATCATCGCCAGTACTTGTCGGGCTGTGTCTTCACGAATGACGCGGTCACGCTCGGGATCGGGGGTCTCCGTCACTGTGCCGTCAGGCTCCACCGTGGCTTGAATGATGGTCGGGTTGACTCGAACGCCTCCGTTCGCGACTGTCGCGAAAACGTTCGTCATCTGGGTGGCCGTAACCGAGTAACCCTGTCCGAACGCCATGGTCGGGAATGACGTTCCAGACCACTTCTCTGGTTGGAGCATTAGTCCAGCGGATTCTCCAGGCAAACCAAGGTCCGTTTTCTCCGTGATGCCGAACTTCTCCATATAACGCGCCAGTTGCTTCTTGGGCATCTTCTCTGCCGCAAGGATCATCCCGATATTGCTCGACTTGGCGAACGCACCGGTCAACGTGAGCCGCAGTGTGCCGTGCTTCCAGTAGTCCTTGAACTTCTTGCCCGACCGCTCCAACTGACCGGGAACCTTGAACCAGGTAAGGGGATCTACCGCTCCCTCGTTGATTGCGGCCGCAGCTGTGATTACTTTGCCGGTCGAGCCTGGCTCAAAAATATCCGTGATGGCTCGATTGCGTCGCTCTTCTGGTAGCGACTGGGTGAATCGGTTGGGATCAAAGTCCGGAGCCGTCGCCATCGCCAAAATCTCACCCGATTGAACGTCCATCACGATTGCGGTCGCGCTCGAAGCGCCCGACCGTTGCACCAGTCCTTGTATCGCCTCCTGGGCGACGAATTGAATGTCGCGATCAATCGTTAATTGCACATCCGAACCCGAGACAGCCGCAACTGAGGACTGGTTCTGCGTGGGTATAACTCTCCCACCCGGTCCACGCTCATATGTCTGCTGTCCAGGGGTTCCGGTGAGTAACTCATCGAATGCAGACTCAATCCCGCTGCCACCTGTACCGTCAGCGGTTACGAAACCGACGATGTGCGACGCAAGATCTCCTGCGGGGTACACCCGGCGTGATGTTTCCTCGCTGAAGATGCCCGGCAGTCGAAGGGCCGAAATGCGTTCCCACGTCTCCGGAGTGACTCCCTTGGCCACGAACATGAATCGCTTATCACCCGAAAGTCGATCAGCCAGCACGTCTTGCGGAACTTCCAAGATCGGTGCTAGTTCGACCGCTACCGCAGCAGGATCCTGGATAAGCGTTTGGTCGGCTGTTACGTTTCGAGCTTCGACGGTCACCGCTAACGCCTGACCCGAACGATCCAGGATGCTTCCCCTGTAGGCCGGGATATCAAGAGTGCGAAGCCGTTGGCTCAAAGCAGCGTCCGCAAGCGCCTCGCCCCGCACCGCCTGCAGGTCAACGAGTCGGGTCGCAAAGATTGAAGCAACGATCGCGGTGGCAAGCAGGAGGACCGTGCCCCGCCGGCGATTATTGCCGGGCTGAAAGTCCGCACCGCGCCGACCGGATCGACCCGATCCACCGTCACCCGACTCATATTGGGGCCCAAATCCACGAACAGGCCCGCGTGGACGTATCGGAGTACGCGTGCTCATGGCGCCACCGTCTCGCTCAACTGCGCACCGTCAGCCTCCGGCTTGGCCGGCTCTCGAGGAGTAATCAGAACGGCTCCATCTGTGGTGGCCGTCTCTCGCCTGACTTGTCTTTCTTCGTTACGACGGGCCTGTTCGGTGGCTTCATCGATCTCAGAACTTGCTCCGGGCGCGACGAGCACGGCGCCGTCTCCGATCTGGCGCCGCTGACCTGCCGGCGTACCGTCCCCGGCAACGACAGCCTCAAGCGGAAGCGGATCGATCAACGTGGCAGTGAGGGATCCTGCGACATTCGCTGTGCGGATGCGATCGCCCGAGGCCGGCTTGGCCTTGCCCCGGACCTTGCCACCGGGGATAGTCAGGAACACCGGACGGGTGCTCGGCACCATGCCCAGAGCACGCGCCTTGGCTTCCAACACCGGTGGGGCTGCCGCCGCCGCGATCGCCTCGGTCAGCGATGCTTCAGTACGCGCCAATTCCCGCTGCTTCAACTGAAGCTCACTAGCGACGAAAGCTGTCTGGGCGACCGACGTATTGAGAAGCAGCATGACCATCAACCCGAGTGCTAGTGCCAAAGTCACTAGGCCCGCGAACAAACCACGGCTGGCTCTTTCAGGTCGAAGCGGCGCCACCAGGCGCAGGTGGGGACGGTCGCCGCGGAACTTGCGCCCGGCCGCCTTCGTTGCAAACTCAGTGCTCTCTGCGGGCAGATCGATCGGAGTGAGTACGGCACTCATGCGGCGATCCGTTCGATGGCTCGCAGGCGCACGGACGCTGCGCGAGAGTTGTCGCTGATCTCATCATCGGACGCGAGTTCAGCACCCCGCGTGATCCGCCGGAATGAGGGCTTACTGCTTTCAGGAATCACCGGCAGATCGACGGGGACATCAGCCGCACAGCGCTGCGCGAATTCGGTTTTGACAATTCGATCCTCGAGGGACTGATAGGACATCACCACCATGCGGCCTCCTACGGCCAAGAAATCCAGGGCGGCGGGTATCGCGCGGCGCAGCACGGCTAGTTCGGCGTTGACTTCAATGCGCAGAGCCTGAAACGTCCGTTTGGCCGGGTTACCCCCGCGTCGACGAGCGGCCGCCGGCACGGCGTCCCTGACGATCGAGACGAGCTCGGTCGAAGAAGACAAACGATGCGTTTCGCGAGCGCGGACGATCCCGCGAGCAATTCGCGGCGCGAACTTCTCCTCGCCAAATGCGCGCAGGATTCGAATCAGTTCCGCTTCGGAGTAGTCGTTCACCACGTCTGCGGCCGTGAATTCGTCACCGGGATTCATTCGCATGTCCAGCGGCGATTCGGCCGAGTACGAGAAGCCGCGGCCGCGATCGTCGAGTTGCATCGACGAGACCCCGAGGTCGAACAGCACTCCGTTGGCATGAACGATTCCCAGGTAACCAAGTACTTCAGGGATTTCGTCATAGACCGCGTGCACGAGGCGAATGCGGTTTCCCCATTGCGCCAACCGCGCTTGGGAGAGGGCCAACGCCTGGGGATCGCGATCGATCCCGACGTACTCGATTTGGGGAAAGAGTTCGAGAGCAGCTTGAGCATGACCGCCTAGGCCCAGGGTGGCATCGACGAGTACGGCACCCGGCTCAGTGAGTGCCGGTGCCAAGAGGCCGAGCACACGCTCCCGAAGGACGGGGGTGTGGTGAGCGGTAGGTGGTTTCACGAGTCGACTTCCCCATCGACCGGGACAGTGAATGTCCCGAGCGGGGACTTATGCCCAGCCAGCCACGACGACGGACAGCACGTAGAGGACACTTCCGGTCGCTACACCGGCGATCATCACTGTGACGCCGGTTCGAACCGGATGGAATACCGAGGCCACTTCGGGAGCCTCTTCGATTACTGCCATGTTCTTCTCCTTGTTCGCGGTCGAGATGAACGAGTTGTGGATTTCTGACCCTGCGTGCTTCAGCAGCCCGGTCAGGTCTCCGCCCGCTTTGCGCGTCCTGGCACCGGGGAAGGGGTGCCAGGGGGCGCCCAGCGGGAGGAGGCCTCACCGCCTGCTTCACATCACTCCCGGAATCACCTCCTCGTTGATTCCGGAGAAGCCGTCCTCCTGGTTTTCGAGGTAGCTCTCCCAGGTGGTGGAGTCCCAGATCTCCGCCGTGGTTCCGTTGCCCACCACGATCACGTCCCGGTCCAAGCCGGCGTAGTCGCGAAGGGCTCCAGGCAGCGTGATGCGCCCCTGCCGGTCGGGGATCTCATCGGAGGCCCCGGAGAAAAGGACGCGGAGATAGGCCCGGACGCGAGCGTCGGACCGAGAAGCCTCATTCAGTCGCTCGGAATAAGCGGCGAATTCAGCAGCAGGCCACACGACGATCGAGCGGTCCTGGCCCTTGGTGAGCACGAGGCCGGCGGCTAGCTGCTCGCGGAACTTGGCCGGGAGGACCAATCGACCCTTGTCGTCGAGTCGGGGCGCGTGGGTGCCCAGGAACATCGGCAACCCCTTCCCCTAACAGCAAATCTGACCACTTTGGCCCCTTGGGACCCTCTAGTAGCCCCAGGTGGCGCCACTCTACTCCACTTTCCTCCACCGTCAACCCCCTCACACCAAAAGGCACCGACGTCGTTTCACCCCCCCAACCCCCACCTCTGGGCGACAGCCCCAAATGCCGGCGCGCAGCCAACCGGGCGCCGAGATGCCGGATACGCGCGGCAAGCCTGCTTAGAGTTCGTCCGTGCGGAGATCCCCACTAGCGGTGGTAAGTGCTGCAGGACTGGTTGCGTCGTTTGCCCTCGCGGGCTGCAACACGGGAATCGATGGAGCCCAAGAGCCGGGCGGCCCGAGTTCAAAGACCACAAGCTCCGCCAGCCCTCAGGCCAGCCCCGGCCCCTCCCAAACCCCAACAACGGCGCCAGCTCCGACGCCGACACCCACTCCAACCCCAACGCCGACGTCCCCGTTGACCGGACTCCCCCAGCCTGAGCCGTCACCGGTGTTGGTCGTCAAACTCGACAACACCCGAAACGCCCAGCCGCACGCTGGACTAAGCAAGGCCGACATCGTTTACATAGAGGAGGTCGAGTACGGCATAACGCGCCTCGCAGCGGTGTTCGCCTCCCAGGTGCCCAAGCGGATCGGGCCGGTGCGCTCTGCTCGGATCACCGACATCGATCTACTCGCCCAGTACGGCTCCCCCGCCCTGAGCTTCTCGGGTGTTCAACGCAAGATGTGGCC
>Ga0129342_1000309_pt1 | contig 19829 bp, 23 predicted proteins | sample CPBDNA_5_FD_94426 | JGI IMG/M metagenome (GOLD analysis project Ga0129342, IMG submission 94426) | Freshwater to marine salinity gradient microbial communities from Chesapeake Bay, USA - CPBay_Sum_15_0.2_DNA | ecosystem: Environmental > Aquatic > Marine > Coastal | place: USA: Chesapeake Bay...
GTCGATTTCATTCTGCATGCCGAACATGGCAGCAACGCGTCAAGCTTTGCCGCGCGGGTCACCGTAGGGACAGAGGCAAACCTGCATGGCGCCATTGTAACGGCTCTATCCACTTTGGCAGGCCCCGCCCATGGGGGCGCGGCAGAAGATGTCATGAAAATGGTGCACGAAATTGGCAATGCAGAAAATGCCGCGCACTATGTCAAAGAAAAACGCGCCGCACGTGAGGCCGTCACGGGGTTTGGTCACCGCGTCTACCGCGCAGAAGATCCCCGCGCACGCCACATGCGCGAGGGAGTGAAAAAGCTGGGCGAAGAAATGGGGGCGCCAGAATGGTATGAAATTCTACAGGCCGTCGTTGAGGCGATGAAACCCTATTCCCGCCATGGTCTGAATGTGAACGTCGATTTTTATTCGGGTGTGATCTATCAACTTCACGGTATTCCGATGGATCTTTACGTGCCTATTTTTGCGATAGGCCGGATGCCTGGTTGGATCATTCAATGCCTTGAACAATTGAGGGGCAATATTCTGATCAGACCGCTTACGCTTTATAACGGACCCGACATGCGTCCCTATGTGGGTATGGCCGACCGAAAAGGGATAAATTGAGGCATGAGAAGCATTTTAGAATTTCTTCGCAACAGGTTGCAATTTGACGATAGCACAGAATGAAAAGCGCTGTTAGGGTTAACACAGCACAAAAGGGGCATTTGATGAAATATCAACCATATGTGGATACCTCTCCGAAAGTGTCTGATGAGATCCGCAAAACCACATGTTACATGTGCGCCTGTCGGTGCGGAATAAATGTCCACCTCAAAGACGGCCAAGTCGCCTACATAGAAGGCAACCGCGATCACCCGGTCAATCAGGGGGTGCTTTGTGCCAAAGGCAGCGCGGGCATTATGCAGGTCAATGCACCCTCGCGTCTGAGGGCACCGTTAAAACGTGTCGGACCACGCGGTTCAGGTGAATTTGAAGAAATTTCGTGGGAGGACGCGCTGTCTCTGGCAGTAAGCTGGCTCAAACCGATCCGCGATGAAAACCCAGAAAAACTTGCGTTCTTTACCGGTCGTGATCAATCCCAAAGTTTTACGAGTTTTTGGGCACAAAATTTTGGCACCCCCAATTACGCCGCACATGGCGGATTTTGTAGCGTCAATATGGCTGCTGCAGGCATTTATACAATGGGGGGCGCATTTTGGGAATTTGGACAGCCTGATTGGGATCACACAAAACTCTTCATGATTTTTGGCGTGGCAGAGGATCACGACAGTAACCCCATCAAAATGGGCATTGGAAAAATCAAAGCTCGCGGAGCCAAAATCATCGGCGTGAACCCCATTCGCACAGGCTATAATGCCGTGGCCGATGAATGGGTGGGAATTACGCCCGGGACTGATGGGCTTTTCATTCTGTCACTTATTCATGAGCTGCTAAAAGCGGGAAAAATTGACCTTCACTATTTGGCGCAATACACCAATGCGCCCGTGTTGATTGATGCAGAAACTGGCCTTCTGATGCGCGATAAAGAAGGTAAACTTCTGGTGATGGATCGCCTGAAAGGTGAACCTGTCCCCTTTGATCAGTCAGGTGTCAAACCAGATTTGAACGGCATCTTGCAAAGAGATGGGAAAACCCATCACACGGTCTTTCACGCCATGGTCCACCGTTACCTAAGCACTGATTACGCACCTGAGGCCGTATCGGATCGCGTTGGCATTCCCGCAGGACGCATTCGTGCGATTGCCGCCGAACTTGCGCGTGTTGCCTTTGAAGAAGCCTTTGAAATCGATCAGGAATGGACCGATTTCCGCGGTGAGGTGCATTCAAAAATGACGGCGCGCCCAGTGAGCATGCATGCAATGCGCGGGATATCGGCACATTCAAACGGGTTTCAAACCTGCCGTGCGCTTCATGTACTTCAGATCCTTTTGGGCACGGTCGAAGTGCCCGGTGGTTTTCGCTTTAAACCCCCCTACCCCAAACCCGCCGAAATCCATCCCAAACCCCACTGCAAAGTTACGCCCGGGGCGCCCTTGGACGGGCCCCATCTTGGCTTCGTGCACGGTCCTGAGGATCTGGCGCTTAAAAAGGATGGGACCCCTGCACGGATTGACAAAGCCTTTAGCTGGGAAAATCCAATGTCTGCTCACGGGTTGATGCATATGGTGATTTCCAACGCCTATGCAGGGGATCCTTACAAGATCGACACGCTGTTCATGTATATGGCGAATATGTCATGGAACAGCTCGATGAACACCAAAGGCGTGATCGACATGCTGACCGATAAAGACGAAAGCGGCGAGTATGTGATCCCACGCATCATTTATTCGGATGCCTATTCGTCAGAAATGGTGGCTTACGCCGATCTGATCCTGCCCGACACCACCTATCTGGAACGCCATGACTGCATAAGCCTTCTGGACCGGCCTATCTGCGAAGCAGATGCCGCGGCCGATGCAATCCGCTGGCCTGTAATTGAGCCAGATCGAAATGTACGCGGGTTTCAATCGGTTCTATGTGACCTTGGAGCGCGGCTGAACCTTCGCGGTTTTGTGAATGCGGATGGTACGCAAAAATATATGGATTACGCCGATTATATCGTGAACCATATCCGCAAACCCGGGATTGGCCCGCTGGCAGGGTTTCGCGGCGACGGAACCGCATCTGGTCGGGGGGACGTGAACCCAGAGCAGCTGGATCGATATATCGAAAACGGTGGGTTTTTCGTCGAACATGTCCCTGAGGAGGCACGTTATTATAAGCCTTGGAATGCAGCCTATCAGGATTGGGCCGTAACCATGGGGCTTTACGACAGCCCTCAACCCTATCTTTTCCACCTATATGTTGAGCCCATGCGCAAATTCCAACGTGCCGCCGAAGGCCATGGGGATCGCCAACCACCTGAGCATTTGCGCGCAAGGATAAAAGAGACGCTGGATCCTCTGCCGATCTGGTATCCACCGTTCGAGGAGGGCGCAGTAGACAAAGAGCTTTTCCCGCTTCACGCGCTGACCCAACGTCCCATGGCGATGTATCACAGCTGGGGTACACAAAACGCTTGGCTGCGCCAAATTCACGGGCTGAACCCGCTCTACCTGCCCAGCAAACAGATGCGCGAACATGGATTAAAAGACGGTGATTGGGCCAAGGTCACCTCCGCCCATGGAAATATCGTTGTGCCTGTGGCGGAAATGGCAGCGCTGAACGAAAATACAGTGTGGACGTGGAATGCAATTGGAAAACGAAAAGGCGCGTGGGCATTGGATGAAAATGCGCCTGAGGCGACCAAGGGCTTTCTGCTCAACCATCTGATCCATGAATTACAGCCACCCAAGGGGGACGGGCTGCGATGGGCGAATTCGGACCCCGTGACGGGGCAGGCGGCTTGGTTTGATCTGAGGGTCAGAATCGAAAAAGTACCTCCTCCAAAAGGCAGCCAACCCAATTTTGCCGCTCTGAAATCTCCTGTGGGCAAAGGCCCAAGCGAACTCAAATGGAAGGTCGGATCATGACAGAACTTCCCTCTCGGACAAACCGTAAACTTGGGCTTGTGATCGATCTGGACACCTGCGTGGGATGTCACGCCTGCGTTATCAGCTGCAAAGGATGGAACACCGAAAACTACGGCGCACCATTAAGTGATCAAAGCGCCTATGGTGCCAACCCGTCGGGAACCTTCCTGAACCGCGTGCATTCCTATGAAATAATGCCGGAATCCGGCGGTGCGGCACAGCTCATCCATTTCCCAAAATCCTGTCTTCATTGTGAAGATGCACCCTGTGTGACTGTCTGCCCGACCGGTGCAAGTTATAAGCGGGTCGATGATGGGATCGTGCTCGTCAACGAGAACGATTGTATCGGTTGCGGGCTTTGTGCTTGGGCCTGCCCCTACGGCGCACGCGAAATGGATGCTGCTGAAGGGGTCATGAAAAAATGCACGCTTTGCGTTGATCGTATTTACAACGATAACCTTCCCGAAGAAGACCGCGTTCCTGCCTGTGTGCGCACTTGCCCCGCAGGCGCACGCCATTTTGGTGATTTCGCAGATCCCGACAGCAATGTCAGCCGTTTGAGTGCCGAGCGGGGTGGATTTGACCTGATGCCCGAGCAAGGCACAAAACCCGTCAATAAATATCTGCCGCCCCGTCCCAAAGACACAATGGAAGAGGTCGATATCCTCGCCCCACTACTTGCCCCTATTGCCGAAGAACCCGTTGGCTTTATGGCGTGGCTAGACAAAACATTGGAGAAGATCTGATGCATCCCGCGCCCTCTGTTATTATATTCACGTCTTTATCCGGTATTGGATTTGGACTTTTGTTTTTCCTCGGCCTAGGATTGCCTGCGCCCAAAGGGTGGGTCGCATTTGTCTTTTTTGCGATTGCCTATGTGCTGGCGGTTGGGGGGCTGCTTGCCTCGACATTCCACCTTGGACATCCTGAGCGGTTTTTAAAGGCATTCAGCCAATGGCGCTCCAGCTGGCTCAGCCGCGAAGCTTGGCTTTCGGTGGCTGCGCTCAGCGTCATGGGGCTTTATGGTGCAGGGCTTGTGTTTTATGGGGTGGCGATTGCGCCCTTGGGCTGGGTTGGGGCGATTTTATCGCTGGCGACTGTCTATGCGACGTCTATGATTTACGCCCAACTTAAAACTGTGCCACGGTGGAACACGCCGCTGACGACTGTGTTGTTTATGGTTTTGGCATTGGCGGGGGGCGCGCTTTTGTCCGGCAATATCAACGTAGCGATGATGTTGCTTCTGGCCGCCGGCGTTGTGCAAATCGCTTATTGGATCGGGGGGGATCAGGCGCTTGCGAGAAGCGGAACCACGCTTGGCACCGCGACAGGTTTCGCGCAGAAAGGACAGGTGCGCGCCTTTGAACCGCCCCACACAGGCACCAATTACCTCTTGCGGGAATTTGTCCATGTGGTTGGTCGTAAACATGCGGCCAAATTGCGGATCATTTCGTTGATACTGATGATTGGAACACCAATTTTAATGCTGTCTCTGACCTTCAGCCATGTGATAGCGCTGATTGCAGTGATTGCCCATATCGCGGGCGTGTTTGTGTCACGGTGGTTGTTTTTTGCCCAAGCGGAACATGTGGTCGGTCTGTATTACGGAAAACGATAGTGGATGTGTTTAGCACAGGGAATTGCCGTAACTTGGTTGTCCTGTCTGTCCTGAATTGAACCACGTTTTCACGTTGATATGGCACGGTCGAAAAATCCGTATTTTTGGACGAACTCTCCTTTGTAAAGAAAGTCACCATAAAAAAAACCCGCCGTAAATACACAGCGGGCCTTCTGATTTTGTTCCTGACAGCGTTCTCAGTGAAGCTTTGCTTCAACCTCGCTGATTGCGCTGTCTATCAGCTTACCCGCACTTGCCGCGGTCATCTGCGATGCAATCACGCTGCGGGCCACTGAGACAGCGACCTTGATTGCCTTGTCGCGCACCGCGCGTTCCGCGCTTGCCTGGGCAGACGCGATTTGTTCCTCTGCAGCGGCAAGCCGGCGCGCAACTGTCACTTCAAGCGCGTCTCTGGCTTTCGCAGCTTCGGCCTCTGCCTCTTTGCGGGCAGACTCTACGATGCGATCCGCTTGCTCTTGCACCTCTTTCTGACGCCGCTCATAGCTTGCCAGAATGCTTTGCGCCTCTTCGCGCAGCTTGCGCGCTTCGTCCAATTCAGAACGGATCGTTTCCGCGCGTTTGTCGAGCATTCCGCCCAAAAGCTTTGGAACGTTGAAATAAAACAACACACCAATGAACAAGATGAACGCCAAGAGAACAATAAAGTTGGTGTTCTTCAGCGAAACAAACGGACCCGATGCTGCAAACGCAGGATCCGCCACGACCAAAGCAATAAGAAAAGATGTACGTTTCATCAACTTTACCCCTTCATCTCGTTTGATACGGCCGCGTCGATCGTCTTTGCGTCTTCCTTGCCGCCAAGTGCTGAAACAAGTGCCATCGCAGTGCTTTTGGCCACCTCTTCGACACTTTCCAAAGCCGTTGCGCGAATTTCGCTGATCACCTTTTCGCTCTCTGCTGTTTTTTGTGAAATTTCAGCATCCGCTTTGGCGATAGCCGCGTCCAGCTCCGCTTTCATATCGGCTTTGGTTGAAGCAACTATTTTTGCAGCCTCGGCACGCGCGTCAGAAAGCGCCTGATTGTACGCCTCTTCTGCAGCAACCGCGTTAGCTTTCAGTTCCTCTGCGGCGGCAAGATCATTGCTGATCGTCCCGCTACGTTCCGCCAAAACGCCAGCAATCCGCGGCAATGCGACACGAGAGAGGATCAAGTAAATGACCACGAGTGTCACGACGAGCCAGAAAATCTGATTGCCAAATGTCGAAAAATCGAGTTGTGGCATCCCGGGCGTCGCAGCCTCAGTAGCTGTTGATGTATTTGTTGCCATAATGTCCTCCGTATCCCTTCATGGATGCGGGTGGATCACGCGATCCGCCCGCCCATCAGATATCACCCGAATTGGGTTTATACGGCAAACATCAACAGCAGCGCGACCAGGAATGAGAAGATACCCAGCGCTTCGGCAAACGCAATACCGATAAACATCGTTGCGGTTTGTCCAGCAGCGGCAGATGGGTTTCTCAGCGCGCCTGAGAGGAAGTTGCCGACCACATGGCCCACACCGACGGCCGCGCCGCCCATTCCTGTACATGCCAGACCTGCGCCGATGTATGCGCCCATTTGTACGATATCGCCTTCCATTGGCTTTCTCCTTAGTTTGATTTCAATTGTTGGGTTGTTAGATTTAATGGTGAGGATGAAGCGCGTCTTTCAGATAAACGCACGTCAGAATTGCGAACACATAGGCCTGAATAAAGGACACCAACATCTCAAGCGCATATATTGCTGTGATCGCCAGAACAGAAAGGGGGGCAATGACTGCCACGCCCGCGAATGCGGCAAAAACCTTGATCACCGCGTGACCTGCCATCATGTTGCCTGCAAGACGGATTGAATGGCTCACCGGACGCACAAAGTAGGAAATCACCTCAATCAGCGCGAGGATCGGGCGCAGCGCCAAAGGTGCAGAGGATATCCAGAACAACGACAGGAACGACATACCGTTTTTGACAAATCCAAGGATCGTTACGGCTAAAAATACTGCCATGGCCATCACTGCCGTCACCGCAATATGTGACGTCGTCGTAAAGGACATTGGGATCAGGCCCAAGAAGTTTGCACAAACGATAAACATGAACAGCGTCATGATGTAGGGAAAATAACCTACAGCGTCTTTGCCGGCGACATCTTCCACCATTTTATAGACAAATCCATAGGCCAGTTCACCAATAGACTGGCTACGGCTTGGCACTATGGCCCGGCCCGATGTTCCAAAAACCAAAATCACCACGACTGCAACCACCGCCAGTGCCATCCAAAGGGTGACGTTTGTGATCGTGTACCACTCAATCTGCCCTTCACCAAACAAAGGTTTGACGATGAATTGATCCATCGGGTGGAAAACCAATCCGGTCTCTTCAGAATGCGCTTCGCTTGCCACAGTCTATTCCTCTTTGTTCTCGACCCCTCGGGCCGTCGCGTCCTCTTGGATCTCTTTCGCAGATCGCATCATCGTTTTGACGCCTGCCGCAAAGCCCAAAAATATAAATATCACCAGAAAGAGCGGCATTGTCCCAAAAAGACTGTCCAACCCATATCCAATGCCGAACCCAATCGCCAAGCCGACGACAAGCTCTATCACCATCCGCCACGCCAGATGCGCCGCAGAATGGTGATCACTTAATTTCGGCTCACCGCTGTCTGCGCCCTGCTTGGCCGACTGAATGCGCCGTTCAAGATCACGTAAGCGATCATCGTCCGTCACATCACCCACGAGCAACCTCATTAAATGTTCACTGCTGGTGTTAGTCCCTGACAGACACAGAGTCAACCAATTGCAGCAGGCAGATATTTTATATTATCTAATTGTTTTTATTTGACTTTTTATAAAGCGGTCGACTCCATTTTGTCGCAGCAGATCGGTATCCCGCCAAATTCGATCCCATTTCCATATTTAACCATTTGGTTGACGATTATTTTCCAAAATGTCTATGTCACCTTATGGAAACCCAGATCGACCTTATCTTTGCAGCCCTCGCCGATCCAACGCGGCGCGATATTCTTGTGATGCTGCTCGAAGATGACATGGCTGTCACCGATGTGGCAGACCCCTTTGACATGTCACTGGCGGCAATTTCCAAACACCTTGGTATTCTCACGCGCGCGGGGCTGATCAGTCAGGAAAAACGCGGCCGCGTAAAATGGTGCAAACTTGAACCTGACGCCATGCGGGACGCAAGCATCTGGATGCAAAGCTTTGGTCAGTTTGAAGCCGTAAACCTCGACGCTTTCGAAGAATTCTTATCCAAAGAACTCCCCCCAGATCAGGATTTTTCCCAGACCTAAAGCAACAGAAATGGCGCGTGTTGGTATCGCTTGGATTTTTCCCAAGCCGGATCGCCATAGGGTTCGTGAAATTCCACAAGGCGAAACCCATTTTTCGGGCAGGTTGCATGTATCTTTGCAAAGGCCGACCCACTTGACGAAGGACACGGGCAAATTCACCGTAGGTGCGTTCGATATCAGGAATATCAATCAAGCTGAGACAGCTTACCAAAAGATCAAAACTCTGATCCTCCAAGGCTCAACCAATGAATATGCAATATGTTAACGATACCGCACCCATGGCACAATCAAATGGCAAAATCGCATCAAAAGGGTCATCGCGCTTAATCTTGACAAAGGCGCCCAATCTCTCTATTCCGCGCCCATCATCACGGAAGTAGTGTGCTTCCGGTCCTAATGCATCTGCAAGGATCGCCCCCCGTCAGCGAGTTTCGCCCACGGGGGCTGTCGTTTTTTGGGGCCAGAGCCATTATATTGAGCGCATTAAAACGGTTCGCAAAGGAAACGGTATATGTTTGAAAACCTCTCCGAACGCCTTTCTGGTGTTTTTGACCGGCTGACCAAACAGGGTGCGCTGTCCGAAGATGATGTGAAAACCGCATTGCGCGAAGTGCGCGTTGCGCTTCTTGAAGCCGATGTGTCGCTGCCCGTGGCGCGTGATTTTGTAAAATCCGTACAGGAAAAAGCGACCGGTCAGGCCGTCACAAAGTCGGTAACACCGGGCCAACAGGTCGTCAAAATCGTTCATGACGAATTGGTCCAGGTCCTCACCGGTGACGAAGACCCCGGCGCGTTAAAGATTGACAGCCCCCCTGCCCCCATCCTGATGGTGGGTTTGCAGGGCTCTGGTAAAACGACAACCACAGCCAAGCTCGCCAAACGCCTCAAGGAACGCGATGGCAAACGGGTGCTCATGGCCTCTTTGGACGTGAACCGCCCCGCCGCGATGGAACAGCTTCAAATCCTTGGTCTTCAGATCGGTGTGGATACCTTACCCATCGTCAAAGGCGAAGACCCCATCGCCATTGCCAAACGCGCCAAAACGCAAGCCAGCCTCGGTGGCTATGACGTCTATATGCTCGATACCGCAGGCCGGCTTCACATAGATCAGGAATTGATCGCACAGGCGGCCGCAGTGCGTGACGTGGCCAATCCGCGTGAAACGCTTTTGGTGGTCGACGGTCTCACGGGGCAAGACGCCGTCAATGTTGCAACCGAATTTGACAACAAAATCGGGGTAAGCGGCGTTGTGCTCACCCGTATGGACGGGGATGGGCGCGGCGGGGCCGCACTGTCCATGCGTGCGGTCACCGGCAAACCCATCCGCTTCGTCGGCCTTGGCGAAAAAATGGATGCGCTTGAGACCTTTGAACCAAGCCGGATCGCAGGCCGCATCCTTGGCATGGGCGATATCGTCGCGCTCGTGGAAAAGGCACAAGAAACGATAGAGGCCGAACAGGCCGAACGCATGATGAAGCGCTTCCAGAAAGGTCAGTTCAATATGAATGACCTCAAAATGCAGCTGGAACAGATGATGAAAATGGGCGGCATGGAAAGCATCATGGGCATGATGCCCGGCATGGGTAAAATGGCCAAACAGGCCGAAGCAGCCGGCATGGATGACAAAGTCTTTAAACGGCAAATTGCACTGATCCAATCCATGACCAAAAAAGAACGCGCCAACCCCCAAATCCTTCAGGCAAGCCGCAAGAAACGCATCGCTTCGGGCGCGGGCCTTGAGGTGAGCGAGCTCAACAAACTTCTCAAAATGCACCGGCAAATGTCCGATATGATGAAGAAAATGGGTAAGATGGGCAAAGGCGGCATGCTCAAACAAGCCATGCGCGGCATGTTCGGTAAAGGTGGAATGCCTGCGGGAATGCCACCCGGTATGGACCCCTCCCAAATGGACCCGAAGGCGCTTGAGGCGGCGGCCAAACAACTCGGTGCCAAAGGCGGTCTTCCCGGCGGAATGCCAGGTCTTGGCGGGGGTCTGGGCCTTCCCCCTGGCCTCAGCGGGTTTGGTAAGAAAAAATGACCATGGCCCCCACCCTAACAAGCGACCGCTTGCTTCTGACACAAATGACGCTGGATCATATCCATGCGCTCTATCCGCTGATGGGCAGCGCACGCACAGGTTATATGGACGGTCCCTTTACCAAACGTGCCGCATGGTACCTTCTGGCGGCAGATGTAGCGAGCTGGACCCTGCTTGGTTTTGGCGGGTGGGCCATCACAGATCGCAACACAGGCCAACTCTTGGGCCAGATCGCGCTGTCCCAGCCCCCCCATTACCCGGAGCGCGAATTGGGCTGGCTTCTCTTTGAGCACGCCGAAGGCCAAGGCTACGCCCATGAGGCCTCGAAAACCGTCCTCGCTTGGGCCAGAGACGCCCAAAACTACATCACTTTGGTCAGCTATATAACCCCGGAAAACAGCCGCTCAGTGGCCCTTGCCAAACGGCTGGGCGCCGTGCTTGACCCAAATGCCGTGCTTCCGGACGGAGACAGCATAGAGGATACCGTCATCTACCGCCACACTCTGCAATCAGGTGTGCAGATATGACTTTTTCTTTGTTCAAATACTCACATATCCGGCCCTTCGGGCTGTCCCTCATCTGCCACTGTCGCGCAATCGCAAAGGTGCCTCACGCATGATCCTAACCTCTGCACCCACCCTGGAAAGCGACCGCTTGATCCTGCGTAGCCCTGAAACCCGTGACATCGAAACGGTGATCACATTCCTTCAGGACAAAACCCGCGCCAAAGGTTTTGGACATATTCCAGAGAGAGGAAATGCATGGCGCTGGTTCGCGGCAATGGTTGGGCATTGGCACATCCGTGGATATGGCTATTTCACCATTGAAACCAAATCAGGCGATATCGCCGGCATCAGCGGCATTTGGTATCCCGAAACATGGCCCGAACCCGAAGTGGGCTATGTGGTTTTTGACGGCTTTGAAGGTCAAAGCATCGCCTATGAAGCCGCCAGCCGCGCACGCAGATGGGCCTACGAAGATCTTGGCCTCACCACATTGACCAGCAACATCGCGCCCGAAAATATACGCTCGCGGCGCCTAGCAGATCGCATGGGTGCTATTCACGAAAAAACCTATAAGAATAGTTACGCCAATCAGGACGTGATGCTCTACCGCCATCCCGGACCGGAGGCGGTTTTATGATTGACATCCCCCGCATCCAAACAGAGCGGCTGATCCTGCGTGCCCCCTTGGAAAGCGATCTGCCTGCGATGAACGATTACCTTTCCAAAGACCGCATGTCCTTCATCGGCGGCCCCTTCGACGACGTCGGCGCATGGCGCGCCCTTTTGGGCACCCTTGGTCATTGGAATCTGCGCGGCTTTGGGTTTTGGCATCTGGAACACCGCGAAAGCGGAAAGATGGCGGGTGCCGTGGGCTTTCTCCATCATTTTGACTGGCCTGAAACGGAACTGGGCTGGAACGTACACCATGATTTCGAAGGTCAAGGCATCGCGCATGAAGCCGCGCTTGCCGCGCGTAAGTACGGGCAAGCCCATCTTAACCTTGATGGCGTGATCAGCTTTATTGATCCTGCCAACACGCGCTCTGCCGCACTGGCGAAACGCCTTGGCGCAACATTTGAAAAAACCTACTGCCTTCGGGGTCATGACTGCCACATCTACCGCCACCCCCAAAGCACCCCCCATCAACCGGAGAATGACCAATGACCGATCCTGTTCTCAAAGCCCAAGAGCTTTTGAAAGAACACCGCGCCAGCATCGACCGTTTGGATGCGATCCTCGTCTACACTCTGGCCGAACGCTTTGCCCATACCCAAGCCGTGGGTAAACTCAAGGCCCAGCATGATTTACCCCCCTCTGACCCCGCAAGAGAGGCAAACCAAATAGCGCGTCTGGAAACATTGTCTGCGGAAGCAGATCTTAATCCCGAATTTGCAAAGAAATTCCTGAATTTCATCATTCAGGAAGTCATCCAACACCACAAACAACACCAATCATAGGGGCCTAGCCCCGACCGCCATTTATAAAGGAGATACCCACATGGCTATGAAAATCAGACTTGCCCGCGGTGGCAACAAAAAACGCCCATTTTATCGGATCGTGGCCGCTGACAGCCGCATGCCGCGCGATGGTCGCTACATCGAAAAACTGGGCACCTACAATCCGCTTCTGCCCAAAGACAGCGAAGAGCGCGTCAAGATGGACGTTGAGCGTGTTCAGTACTGGCTCGGACAAGGCGCACAAGCGACAGATCGCGTGGCGCGGATGCTCGAAGCTGCAGGCGTTTTGACCAAAAAAGAACGCAACAACCCGATCAAAGGCAAACCGGGTCAAAAAGCGGTAGAGCGTGCAGAAGAAAAAGCGGCGAAGGCGGCCGAAGCCGCAGAGGCTGAAAACGCCCCAGCCGAAGAGCCTGTAGAAGAAGAAGCAGTTGAAGAGACCGCGGCAGAGGAGACTGCGGCAGAAGAGGCTCCTGTAGAAGAAACCGCGCAATAATATATCGGACATCCCCTCAGCATCATTGCTTCACCTTTATGCTGAGGGGCAACGCCCATTTGTGACACAACCAGATGTTTCGCTTGTTTCGATTGGTCTTCTTTATTGGCATCGCTTTTGTGGCGGGCATTCTGTATGAACGACAGGCAATGGTTGAAAAATGCGTGGCCCTTGGCGGTCAGGTAACTTATGGAATATGCGAGCGATAAGTGATGTCTGAGGCGATGATCATAGTTGGCGCTCTTGCAGGCGCTTTTGGCGTCAAAGGTGAAGTGCGCTTGAAAAGCTTTACCTCCGATCCCGAAGATATTGCACTCTACGGTCCGCTTTTTACCGAAGACGGCAGCCGATCATTTGAGGTGCGACTGACAGGTCATATCAAAAATGCCTTCAGTGCCCGCCTTTCAGGGGTGCAAACAAAAGAGCAGGCAGATGCTTTGCGTGGCCTCCAGCTTTTCGTGCCGCGCAAGAAATTCCCCAAATTGCCTGACGATGAATTTTACTACGCCGATCTTGTGGGTCTTTCGGTTTTTGATGCGGGCGGCAGGCAAGTCGGACAGATCAAGGCCGTACAAAATCACGGGGCCAGTGATCTTTTGGAAATTCTGACAGATGGCGGAAGTCAAAGCGTCCTGCTCCCTTTCACGCGCCTGAATGTTCCCACCGTGGATATTGCGTCAGGCAAAATCATCATCGACCCGCCGGAGGGTCTTTTTGAAGACAGCGCCAAATGAGCCTTCCCAATAAAAGCCACGGACGCAAATCCATCAGCGCAAGTGTCACACCACGTGATCTTATGGGACAAGATGAGAGATTGGCGCATGTTTGGACCGCGGATATCATAACGCTTTTTCCCGATAGCTTTCCCGGAGTTTTGGGCCAAAGCCTCACTGGGCGCGCCCTGACGGAAGGCAAATGGGCACTTTCCATAACGGACCTGCGACTTTTTGGGGATGGAAAACACAAGAACGTTGATGACACCCCTGCAGGAGGCGGTGCGGGGATGGTCCTGCGGGCAGATGTGGTTGGCAAAGCGATTGACCATGTTCTGCGCCTGCAAAAAACGAAAAAACCCCTGATATTTCTGTCTCCGAGGGGCCAGGTATTCAATCAAAACATGGCCAATGAGTGGATCCAAGGCGCTGGCGTTATTCTTTTGGCGGGTCGCTTCGAGGGGGTCGATCAACGCGTGATTGATCATTATGGCATTCAAGAAGTGTCGTTGGGTGATTTCGTGATGAGCGGGGGCGAAATTGCTGCACAAGCGATGATTGACGCCTGCGTGCGCCTTTTGCCTGGTGTGCTTGGCAATGCGGCCTCTATTGAGCAGGAAAGCCATCAACACGGGCTCCTTGAGCATCCCCAATACACGCGCCCAAACGAATGGAACGGACGGACAATCCCCGATGTTCTTTTATCTGGAAATCATCAGAAAATCGATGAATGGCGCCGCTCAGAGTCCGAAGAGCTGACAAAAACGCGCAGACCTGATCTATGGTCAGCGTTCAAACCACGGTAAATGCGCTAAGCCTATTGAAAGTTAGCTCTTGAAAATCAACGCCGCTTCCTGTTATAGCCGCGCAGTCCGTGATTAAGGGAAGCTTCTTTGATTCCTAACCAAATCGCAGGCACCTAAAATATAGCAATGACGACCGAACCCTCTGGCGGGCTTATTTCGATAGGGACCCGACAAAGACCAAGAGCTCTGGGACGCAGAAACCTTTACGGGATCAACCGTAAGCAAAGGAGAGCCGCGATGGATATTATCGCACAATTGGAGGCAGAACACATCGCCTCTCTCGGGAAAGAAATTCCCGATTTCAAAGCCGGAGACACGATCCGCGTCGGATATAAAGTGACCGAAGGCACACGCACGCGTGTTCAGAACTATGAGGGCGTTTGCATCGCCAGAAACAACGGCAAAGGAATTGCCGGTTCGTTCACGGTTCGTAAAATTTCATTTGGAGAAGGCGTTGAACGTGTATTTCCGCTTTTTTCAACAAACATTGATTCCATTACTGTTGTCAGACGGGGCCGCGTGCGGCGCGCGAAACTCTATTACTTGCGCAGCCGTCGTGGAAAATCCGCACGTATTGTGGAACAGACAAACTATCGCGCGCTGAGCGATAATGGCGCAGAAGCATAAGGGGAATTGAGATGAAAAAAGATATCCATCCTGATTATCATTTCATTGATGTGAAAATGACCGATGGCACGATCATCCAAATGCGCTCTACTTGGGGTAAAGAAGGTGATACGATGTCTCTCGATATCGACCCAACTGCACATCCGGCCTGGACTGGTGGCGGTGCCCGTTTGCTTGACACCGGTGGACGCGTTTCAAAATTCAAAAAGAAATACGAAGGCTTGGGCTTCTAAGTCTGGTGAATTACAGTTTTTTAAACGCCGCGCATTTATTTGCGCGGCGTTTTTATTTTTCGAAAATAATTACGCACTCGCCTCTGATGGGCGGATACTTTACCCAGATAAGGACATCGCCTAAGGTCCATAAAAAGGGGCATTAAAATAGGCACGTAAAACAGTTGGGGGCCACCTTAACAATCCCAAGAAGGTTCCAATAGAACAGCACGCTATGGAAGACACTGTAAAAACCACCTCCTCCGGTTATGCGAACGGCCCCTCTCTTTGGTTACATGCGGGCGAGCAAGACGATATCGCCGCGCTGAATTATCTGTCCCACAGACTTTTGCAGATGGACAGCGGCGCCATCATTGTTATCACATCATCGTTTCAAAATGGTGGGAGTCTTATACAGGAAACTGGGATACATCATATTGATGTTCCTTCAGACTCTGGCTCATCTGTACAGGATTTCTTGAATGTTTGGCGCCCCCATACTTTGATTTGGGCCGGTGGGAACTTACGGCCAACGCTTCTGCGGGTTGCGGCGCAATCCGGCGTAAGAATGGTCCTTGTGAATTCGAAAGCAACGGATTTCAAACCGAAAGGTTTTCGCATACTCCCCGACGTGACCCGTAAGACGCTCCGTTTATTTTCAGAACTTTACGCTGTAGATGAATTGGCCGCCACCCAGCTAAACCGGATGGGCGTAACGCCTAACCGCATCAAACTCAAAGGCCATTTGCAAAGCGCCGCCGCAATGCCGATTGCCTCAAACGAAATAACCGAAGAGCTTCTGTCGACGCTGACGGGAAGAACCCTTTGGCTCGCGGCTTGTGTAAGCTCATTTGAAGCCAAGGTTGCGTTTGAGGCACACCAACTCGTCATGCAGCGCGATCACCGATCTCTTTTGCTTTTGGTGCCAAGTAAAGACACGGATCAGCAGATCTTTCTTCGTATGGCTGAAGCAGCTGGGCTAAGGGCAGCTTGTGGCGCTGAAGGGGCTCTTCCCAATGCAATGACGCAGGTTTATATTGCCGGATCTTATGAAAGTCTCACTGCCTGCTATAGACTGTCTCCCGTAGCATTTCTTGGACAGTCCATGGACAATAACGCCCGTGGGCTGGATCCGTTTGTGCCGGCCGCATTCGGATGTGCGTTGCTATATGGACCAAACGTATCAGATTATGAAGAGCGTTACAGCGGGCTTGCAAAAAGAGGAGCGGCGCGCATGATCAGCAATACGGACACTCTGGCTCAGGCAATAAGTCAAATTTCCAACCCTGAACAATCCGCCAAGATGGCACTGGCTGCTTGGGAAATGATTTCTGAAGGAGCCGAATTGACCGATGCTTTGGTGGAAAAAGTCTTGGACCATTACGATGAAATGGGAAGACCTGCATGAAAGCGCCTGAATTTTGGTATACCGTGCCGGGCAAGGCTTCGCTGCAAAGCATCCTGCTGCGCCCTCTTTCCTTGCTTTACCAAAACGCAACCGCGCGCCGCGTTGCCAAACCCGTAAAATATTTTGCGGATTGCCCAGTCATTTGCGTTGGGAATTTGAATGCCGGAGGAACCGGTAAAACACCTACGGTCATCGCACTTGCGCAAGAGGCCTGCAGCCTCGGGGCAAAGCCTGTTATCCTCTCTCGCGGCTATGGCGGCACGCTGCAAGGCCCAGTTCAAGTTGATGCCAGTCGGCATAGCGCGCAGGAGGTGGGTGATGAGCCATTGCTTTTATCTGCTTTTGCATCAACCATTGTCTGCAAACTGCGGGTAGAGGGGATGAAAGCGGCAGAGGCATTGAAACCCGACCTCATCATCCTTGATGATGGATTTCAGGATCCAAGTGTCCAAAAAACGAAATCGCTTGTGGTGGTTGATGCAGAGAAAGGCTTCGGCAATGGATTTTGTATTCCGGCCGGACCACTGCGCGAACCCGTCAAAACAGGGCTTGCGCGCGCAGATGCAGTGATGTCTCTGGGGACAAATCACGCACAGACAGAGTTTGCAAAGCTCTGGAAAAACGACATCCCCTGCCCACATATCACGGCCGAATTGGCTCCATTGACCACCGGAATGGATTGGACAGAGGGAAACTTTGTAGCATTTGCGGGGATCGGGCATCCGGAAAAATTTTTTAAAACGCTGGAGCATCTGGGCGCAACATTGATCCACAAAGAAGCCCTTTCTGATCATGCAACACTGTCAAGCGCGCTGTTGAAACGCTTGAAATACATGGCGGAAGAGAACGCGGCGCAATTGGTTACAACCGAAAAGGATGCCGTGCGCCTGCCTCAGAGTTTCCGCGCAGAGGTGCTGAGCCTGCCGGTTCGCCTGCTTGTTGATGACGCCCTGTTTCTGCGGCAGTTTGTTAAAGACGCCTTGAAAACAGCCGATTTATGAGTTGTCCCCAAGTTTTGGCGATGGGCGATCAAGCTTCAACTCTGCATCCGAAAACATGAACGGAGAGCGCACGCTAGGGATGCCATCCAAATTCACCTGGAGTTGGCGGTGCACCACCTGCGGATCTGCAAAAACTTCATCCATGGAATTGATCGGACCAGCGGGCACACCTTTGGCTTCGCAGGCCGTGAGCAATTCGCCTTTGCTCATCAAAACCGTACGCGCGCTCAGCTTGGCAATCATATCTTCACGGTTTTCGACGCGATTGGCATTTTTCAAATATTCTGGTGCACTAGCCATTTCAGGAAGGCCCAAGATATCGCAAAGACGTTGATATTGCCCGTCATTGCCCGTGGCGATGATGATATGCCCGTCACGACATTCAAAGACCTGATAGGGTGTCAGATTAGGATGATAATTTCCTGTCCGTTGTGGCGGATTGCCGGTTGTCAGGTAATTCAACGCCTGATTGGCCATTACGCAAACCGCGCTATCCAACAGCGACATGTCAATATGCTGCCCTTTGCCCGTGCGTGCACGCATATGAAGCGCGGCAAGGATTGCGCTTGTAGCATAAACGCCTGTAAAGATGTCGGTAATTGCAACACCCGCGCGTTGTGGCGCACCATCGGGTTCACCCGTTATAGACATAAAACCAGACATGCCTTGAATGATGTAATCATATCCCGCCCGATGGGCATAAGGCCCCGTCTGACCGAAGCCCGTAATCGAACAATAGATGAGCTTAGGGTTCACCTTGGCAAGGTTTTCGTAATCAAGCCCGTATTTTTTGAGCCCGCCGACTTTGAAATTTTCAATCAGGATGTCTGCGTCACGGACCAACTCTATCAGAACGGCCTTTCCTTCATCTGTGCGAAAATCAACGATCACGCTGGATTTTCCCCGATTGCAGGAATGAAAATAAGAGGCGGTTTTATCGTTTTCGCGCTCCACAAACGGAGGACCCCACTGACGCGTATCATCGCCTTCGGGGGCTTCGACCTTGATTACCTCTGCCCCAAGATCCCCGAGCGTTTGTCCCGCCCACGGGCCTGCTAGAATGCGGGCCAATTCAATGACCTTCAGTCCTTCGAGAGGGGTTGCCATTATGAGCCCAGTTTTTCGTCTAAGAGTTTTGAAAACTCCTCATAGCTCATATTCGAATAAAGCTGACCGTCAATAATAAAGCTCGGCGTGGAACGCACATTATCGGCGGTCGCATTTTCTTTGTACCACTCAACAAGCGCTTTGACCTTAACCCCATCACGCAGACAGCCTTGGATCTGATCTTCCTCCATACCAGCCAATCGGGCGATTTTGCTAAGCTCATTCACAATCGCCAGATCATCACCGGCGCGCGCCCATGTCCTCTGTGAGGACAGCAGCATATCTGTCAGCCCGAAGAATTTTTCTGGCCCTGCACAACGTGCGATCATTGATGCCCAGATTCCGTATTTGTCGAAGTAAATTTCTCGAAAGACGAATTTGATTTTACCCGTATCGATATAATTCTTCTTTAGGTCATAATATGTGTTCTGATGAAAACTGGCACAATGCGGACAGGTAAATGAAGCATATTCGATGACCGTGAGCGGGGCATCGGGATTTCCAAGAACCATCTCTTCGATAACAGTTTCTTCGGCACTATCTGGGTCTGTACTTTGCGCATTTGCCGCAAAAGGCAGTTCAAAACTTTCGGTGACCTTTGCAGGTTCAGGTTTGATCAAAAGATAACCGGCCGCCAATGCCATGGCGAAAACGGCAAAGAGTGTGAGGGTTTTGCGAAACATACCATAGGCCTTTCTGAGGATTCATCAGGTTTTTTGCTTACTTAGAACATTCTGCGCCAAAGCTTCAAGAGCACGCGAAAATTCCGGATCATTGACTGAGGCAGCCATTTCCTGGGCAGCGCGCGATATGTTTGGGTTTGGCGAGGAGCCCGCAGGTTTTTGAGGGCCGTCAAAAACGGCCTGAGCCTCCGCAAATCCTGTAGCTGCCGTTTGGGTGATCTTGATTTCGGTGATGGCATTATAACCATAAAGAGAATTGACCCGCGCGCGAATATTTTCTTTTTCCATCTCAACAAACGGTGCATTGGCACCGTTGCAGATCAAAACCAA
>Ga0129342_1000310_pt1 | contig 19800 bp, 19 predicted proteins | sample CPBDNA_5_FD_94426 | JGI IMG/M metagenome (GOLD analysis project Ga0129342, IMG submission 94426) | Freshwater to marine salinity gradient microbial communities from Chesapeake Bay, USA - CPBay_Sum_15_0.2_DNA | ecosystem: Environmental > Aquatic > Marine > Coastal | place: USA: Chesapeake Bay...
AGGCATTCAAGCGGAAAAAGACAGATTAGAGAGTGATGAAAAGCTATCCCTTTAATCTGGAAACGTCATAGAGTATGGATAATGATTTCTGGCATATTTTGCAATAATTTTTGCGTAGAAAGGGGTATACGGTTCAGTCTGTTTTGCTTATAGTTCAGGTTTAAACTTGTCAAAAATCTTTACGATAATGCCGCAAGCAAGAAAGATGTCTGAATTTTATGGATTCTGTTTCAATTTTTTTCATTTTGGATGGACCAAAATTGCAAGCTCAAGCGGTGCTTTTGGCAGCAAGCTTGCGCTATTTCAACAAAGACCGTTATAAACTATTGGCATATGTGCCGAAAAGCGGCGTTACGGATTTGGCTCGGATCACAAGAAGAGCCATGAGAGCCTGTAATGTAGAGATTGTCCCATTTTCAGTACCCAAAATTGATGGTCGACCTGCCTTTGAAAGCCATTATCCACACGGCAATAAGATTCTAGCCGCTGCATTACCGCGCGCCTGCAAAATTTCGGTATTTCTGGACAGTGATATTTTCTGCTGTGCCCCGCTGGATTTTGAGAGTTTGGTTAAACCGGGTGAAATGTGTGCCGTAGTGTCAGACTACTTAACGGGCGCATTTTCGATAGAACGATGGGATGCGGGCTATCGATTTTTTGGTCACGAAACCCCTGAACAAAGGGTGAAAATGCTTAGAGGAAGAAGGCTACTCTCGCCACCTTACTTTAATGCTGGAATGATTGGTTCCAGAGAAGATGTAGAAAGCGATGACAGTCATCTCGGCAAAGTGTGGTTGGATACCTCTCACCGAATTGATTGGGATCTGGGTATGGCCGCAGAACGAACTTTCTTGGATTAGTTCTCTTTGCCAATTGTGGCGGTGCGCTCAAATATTAAAACTCGATTGGCGCCAAATGACTATAACTACAATATCATGCACCGGAATTTTGATCCGCAAATTGAGGCTAAAATATTGCATTATCACGGGTTCAAACATCTCTGGGCTTGGCCAATCGGTCCTGAGGTGCCTAAAATTTTATCTAGTGAAATTGGGGAAGCGCTAGCAGCCAGAGCGTTTCAGGTTTTTAAAAAACACTACGCTTTCCCTCCAGACTTCGAGCTTAATTTTGGTGGTTAGTTTGGATCACAAAACTGCTCGTATCGGATATTTCTATAGGCTGGTAAACCCAAAGCATTTTCAGAAGCGTCTATCATAATTTTCCATAAACACCTTAATCAAAGCTCATTAATTATTGAAAAATTGTAATTTATTATGATCTAGCATCTCTGATCGCGCGAAGGACGGCGACGATTTGGGCGTCACGTTTGGCGGCCATGTCTTCAAAGCGTTGCGTACCTGCGATTGCGTTGCATCCCTCCACCATGCGATCGCGCAGCTCTTGGGTCAGCTCGGGCGCCTCCAAACGGGTCCATGGCAGTTTCAGCGCGGGACCGAATTGGTCAAGGTTGGTTGCCATTCCACCTTCGCCGCAGGCCACGTGAAAGGCCATACATTGCCCCTGAACGGCCATGCGTGGTGCAGGGCCATTCATCAGTGCATTGTCGATATCCGCTGGGGTGGCTTCACCATTGGCAACCATATGAAGCGCCTCGCGCCAAAGTGCCTCTTGAAGTCGTGTTGCAACAAATCCCGGAATTTCTTTTTTCATAATCAACGGGGATTTTCCGGCGGATTCATAAAATTTTCCCGCCCAAGCCACCGCATCCGGCGATGTCTGCTTGCCTCCAACGATTTCGACAAGGGGTAAAAGATAGGGTGGGTTGAAAGGGTGCCCAATCACACAGCGTTCCGGCGTGGCGCAGTTTTGCTGAATATCGGTCATGGTAAGCCCCGAGGTTGAGGATCCGATAACCACATGGCTTGGAACGATCTCTCCAAGTGTCTTGTAAAGAGCTTGTTTGATCTCAATTCGTTCTGGCGCACTTTCTTGAATGAAATCCGTATCTTGCACGGCCATATTCAGGTCACTTGTCACAGAAAGCCTGTCGCGCGACGCGCCTTTCTCTAATCCTAGAGCGCTGAGGCTGATCCATGCGGTGTCAAGGATCGCGTCAAAGGTCTCTCTTTCTTTTGGATCGTGAATATAGGCGCAGACATCGTAACCGCGCGCAAGGAAATGGGCGGCCCAGCCCGCCCCGATAGGGCCCGCCCCGATACTTGTGACACGGGTGACAGAGGTTGGATCGCGATACATTGTTATTCCCCTTTGAAATTGGGTGCGCGTTTTTCGACAAAGGCCGCGACACCTTCGGCGGCATCACTGGATTTCAGCATTTTGCGGTAGGTTGGCATCGGGTCTGTGCGCATTTTGTGGAACGCCTTTTCAAGCGGGATGCATTCGATTTCCCGCTGCACTTCTTTCACGGATTGCATCGCGAGCGGTGCAGACCAAGCGATAGAGGCGGCCCATTCACGCGCAGCGTCCATAAGATTTTCCTTGGGTACGACTTTGTTGACAAGCCCATAATGTGCCGCTTCCTGTGCGCCCATGCGTCGACCCAATAGAAACATTTCCATTGCGATATTATGGGGAATGCGTCTGGGCAAGCGTTGCAGCGCGCCTGCATCCGGCACTATGCCAAGCGGCATTTCAGGAAGCCCAAATTCCACGTGATCTGCGGCAATCAAAAGATCGCATGCCATCGCCATTTCAAACCCGCCCCCGATTGCATGTCCATTGATTGCGGCAATCACGGGTTTGTTCAGCATCCAGTTTTCGGTCAAGCCGGTAAAGCCGCCTTCGCCGTAATCGTCAGTTTCCCACCAGTTGTCGAGCTGCATTTCTCCGTCATTGAGCGCCTTAAGGTCCCAGCCTGCGGAAAAAATGCGATCCCCTCCGCCTGTGAGAATGGCAACACGTAAGTCAGGATCATTTCGCAATTCGCTAAACGCCGCTGCGAGCGCTTGGGAGGTGGGCACGTCAATCGCGTTTACCTTTCCTCGGTTCAATATGATTTCAAGAACGTGACCGTCTCGTTTGAGGTCAACATCATTTGTCATTTGCTAAATTCCTTATCGAAAGGCGGGGATCACTTCATCGCAGAAGAGCTTCATCGACCGTTTCTGCGCCGCCATATCCATTCCCATACTGGCATAATAGATGAACTCATCGACACCAAGCGCTTCATAGCGTTTCAGCTTTTGGATCACGGTATCGGGGGATCCAAAAAGAAGATTTTCCTCTAACATATCAGGTTGGAACTGTTCACGGCCCTGTAATTCATCAAGTGGGATCTTTTTGGGAAAACCATTGTGCACATCATCCATATTTCGAAACAGGTTTTCGAATTGTCCCAATACCGTTTGGATGGCACGGATCGCTTCATCCTTATCCGCCTGATTATCATAAACGGCGGCGTGTCGCATCATTGCAAAGGTGGGGCGGAAACCGTTGTCGGCTTTTTCTACAGCTGCGTCTAGCAGCTTTTTGTAAAGCTCGGCCTCTTCGAAACCGCGCGTCAAAGGCCAACACATCACATGGCATTTTTCGCGCAGTGCATAATCATAGGTGATCGGAGAGCGCGCCGCGACCCAAACCGGAACTTCGGATTGAAGCGGTTTCGGGCAGGAGGTGGCGCTCGGGAATTGCCAGAACTCACCGTTATGTGCCACGTCACCCTGCCAGAGCGCGCGCACCACAGGGAGCATTTCTTGCATATACCGCCAGCCCTCTGTCTGCTTAAGGCCCGGATGCATCCGGTCAAATTCGCGCTGATAGGCACCGGATCCAATGCCAAATTCCAACCGCCCGCCTGAAATCAGATCGAGAAAGGCCGCTTCGCCTGCAAGGTTGATAGGATGCCAGTATGCGGCGTTCACAACTGCAGTGCCAAGTCGCAGATTATTGGTTTCCTTGGCCCACCATGTAAGGATTTGGAAAGGGTTTGGGGCAATGGTCATTTCCAGCGCGTGGTGCTCTGCGGCCCAGACGATATTGAATCCTCCGTCTTCTGCCATTTGCACCATATCAAGGGTGTGTTTGGCGACTTCGCGCATATCGACACTGTCGTCGATCCGTTCCAAATTCACAGCCAATTGAAATTTCATGTTTCTGTCTCCTCAACGCATCACAAAGGGGTTGGCCATCGGTTCTGAGGATGTGTTCATCCAGATAGTTTTGGGACGGGTGTAATCATACATCGCCTGAAATCCGCTTTCCCGCCCATAACCAGATCCTTTAACCCCGCCAAATTCCGCTATCGGGGATACGACGCGGTATGTATTGACCCAGACGATCCCAGCATGCACTGCTTTGGCGACACGGAGCGAACGCGCGCTGTCCTTGGTGAATATTCCAGCAGCAAGGCCATGGACAGTATCATTAGCGAGTTCAATGACTTCAGCCTCACTTTTAAAGCGTAACACGCTCAGGACTGGGCCGAACATTTCAGTATCAACAATGTGCATATCTTGGCGTGGGCACTCAACGATTGTGGGCTCATAATAATTGCCTGCCATCCCGTCTGGGCGCTTGCCGCCACATAACACTGTGCCGCCCTCGGCAATGGCGCGTGCAACTTCTTCTTCAACGCAGCGCATCTGTCCGGTGGTGCACAGAGGGCCCATTTGCGTGTCTTCTTCCAGAGGATCACCAATCGATATGCTTTTTGCCAGCGGGATCATTCGGGCCAGAAATTCTTCGGCAATGTCTTCGTGCAGGTAAAGTCGTGAACCGGCGACGCAGCTTTGTCCGGTCGCACCGAAAATACCGGCGATAGACCCGTTCACGGCACTTTCGATATCCGCATCCTCAAAGACGATGAAGGGGGATTTACCTCCAAGTTCGAGGGACACTTCGGCGAAGTTCTCCGCAGAATTATGCAGCACATATTTTGCTGCATTCGGGCCCCCAGTAAAGGAAATACGCGCCACTTTGGGATGGCTCGTCAAAGCGCGCCCGCATGGATCCCCGTGCCCCGTGATGATATTGACGACCCCTGGTGGAAAGCCTGCTTCTTCGATCAGCTCACCAAATTCAAGCATCGCAGCTGATGCGTGTTCTGAGGCCTTAAGGACAACAGTATTTCCAGCTGCCAGAGCAGGGCCAATTTTAACGGCAACCAGAAATAACTGAGAGTTCCAAGGGACAACAGCTGCCACCACCCCAAGGGGTTCGCGATTGGTAAAGACGAACATGTCCGGTTTGTCTATGGGCAGCACGTCACCAAATATTTTATCCGCGCAACCGGCGTAAAATTGAAAAAACTCGGCGATGTATTTCGCTTGCCAGCGCGTTTCCTTAAGCATTTTTCCCGTATCTATGCTTTCAGTGCGTCCGAGGCTTTCGGATTTGTCGGCCAAAAGCTCGGCGAGTTTGCGAAGGCAGGCGCCCCGTTGCGTGGGCAACATTTTAGACCAGGGGCCGGAGCGAAAGGCGCGGTGTGCAGCGCTGACAGCGCGGTCCACATCCTGTTCCGTGGCTTCGGGGACTTGGCTCCAAACTTCACCGGTTGACGGGTTCACGCTGTCAAACATCCTGCCATCAGATGCGCCAACCCATTCACCATCAATCAGCATTTTATATGACTTTACGTTTCCCATGGTTCCTCCGCCGCGTTTTATACTTGATTCCCATCATTGCGTTTTCTTTTGTAAAGAAATGTGATTTTTCGCCATGGTATGGCGAAAATTATGCCTTCATGAATTTGAAACTGCGGCAAAGCTGAAAAAGTAAAATCTATCGAACCGACCAGGTGACAGATCAAATGAAAGAAGGAATAAGCTTTCAAGACATTGGAAACAAAGAGGCACCTGTGCTCATTTTTATTCACGGGCTGGGATTGAACCAATATGTCTGGCAATGGCAGCTGCCCGCGTTTAAGCAGAAATTTCGCCTTATCTGTTTTGATCTCTGGGGACATGGGCTGAGCGCGGATCCTTTTGTGGAGCCTTCGCTGTCGCTTTTTGTTGATCAACTGCGTGACGTGATGGATGGTCTTGCGATTGCAAAGGCAACGCTGGTTGGATTTTCTTTGGGTGGTATGATCGCGCGGCGTGCGGCACAGGACATGCCAGAGCGCATAGAGCGCCTGATCCTTCTTAATACGGCCCATAAACGCACCGCTGAGGCACAGTTTGCGATTGAGGAACGTGTCGCACAGTCAGAGCGAGAAGGGCCGGACGCTACTGTAGAGGCAGCGCTTTTGCGCTGGTTCACGGAGTCTTATAGAAACCATAATCCAGAAAAAATGGATTTGGTCCGCCGTTGGGTTCTGGGTAATAAAAAATCGGTTTACCACAGGAATTATCGGGTTTTGGCCACGGGTCTCGAAGAAATCATTGCACCTGATCCGCCAATCACATGTCCGACTATGGTTCTAACGGCAGATCAGGATTACGGGAATGGTCCTGAAATGTCCAAAGCGATTGCAGAGGAAATTGAAGGTTCAGAGCTTGTCATCCTCACCGGTTTGCGTCACATGGCATTGATGGAAGACCCAGAGGCCGTAAATCAGCCCATGCTTGATTTTTTGGCGCGCAGCGCTTTGTAAGGAAAAGAAAGGTAAGCCTGTTGGATACCCGAGAACTTCGAAATGCATTTGGTAGTTTTACAACCGGTGTGACCGTAATTGCCACATGTGAGGCGGATGGGACGCCGCGCGGATTTACCGCCAATTCGTTTTCTTCGGTCTCGCTTGATCCACCGCTCTTATTGGTTTGCATCTCAAATTCGGCTTTTAGCCTTGGTGTCTTCAAAGAAGCTCCTTTTTTTTCCGTCAATGTACTTGAGCAATCACAACGTGATGTGTCGCGTGTTTTCGCCTCACAGGCGATGGACAAATTTGACCATGTACCTTGGGAGCATGGCAGGGAAAATGTCCCATTGCTCAGCGGTTCTTTGGCACGATTTGTTTGTGAAACGGAACGCCAAATTGATGCAGGCGATCACGCCATATTGCTTGGGAAAGTAAAAGATTTTGATTATCGGGATGGAACACCGCTTAGTTATTTTCGCGGTCAGTATGTCACGCTTGATACCCGCAAAGACGGGGAAATTGGGCAAAAAGATACCAAAACTAAACCTGCGTTTTTTGCCGGTAAATAGGAATGACAGATGTTGAATTCTGCACAAACAGGAGAGGTTCCATGTTAACAGAACTGCGAAAAGTGGTCACTTTTGATGAAGATATTTATCGCGAGGGTGAGAAAGAGGCACAGCCCCCTTTGCGCGTTATTGGTGTGGCGGCAGTGGTGGCCAATCCTTGGGCTGGACGGGGATTCGTGGAAGATCTTTCTCCTGAAATTACCCGCATGGCTCCGGTTCTTGGTAAATTATTGACGGACCGATTGATTGCTCTTGCGGGCTCTGGTGAGGCGATAGAAGCCTATGGCAAAGCCTGCATTGCTGGGGCAAACTGCGAATGGGAACATGCCTCTGCTTTGATCCACACGCTCCAATACGGAAATTTCTACCGTGAAGCGGTTGGCGCCAAAAGCTACCTTGGCTTCACAAATACCCGCGGTCCTGCCAATACGCAGATCCAAATTCCCTTGATGGACAAACATGATACCGGACGTCGGTCGCATTATTTGACGGTTCAGTTTTCCATTTATGATGCGCCGGCGGAAAATGAGCTCGTCGTTGCGCTTGGCGCAGCCACGGGGGGACGTCCGCATCACCGCATCGGGGACAGATACTCCGACTTATTGGCAATGGGGCGCGATGTTGACAATCCTGCGGGTGTCTGAGCATAGCTATTCCAATCATTTCTTTTAAGTCTTCTGTTCGATGCGAGGGAGAGACCATGGAACTTAGCGACGAAATCACTATCAATGCGCCCAAAGAGCGCGTCTATGCCGCACTGAACGATCCGGAAATTTTGCAGCAGTGCATACCTGGTTGTGAAGAATTGATCAAACATTCTGAAACTGAACTTGAAGCCAAAGTGGTGCTCAAAATTGGGCCTGTCAAAGCACGGTTTTCCGGTCAGGTTGAATTGAATACAGACGGTGCGCCAGACAGTTATTCTCTTCAAGGTAAGGGCAGCGGCGGCGCGGCAGGTCACGCCAAAGGCGGGGCAGATGTGACGCTTGAAGAAGACGGAGACCAAACCATACTGCGTTATACTGCCAAAGCAGAGATTGGTGGTAAAATTGCACAACTGGGAAGCCGGTTGGTCATGGGCACCGCCAAAAAACTAGCTGGAAGTTTCTTTTCCAAATTTGCTGAGATCGTCGACCAGAATACTTAACCGCATTGCGGTTATGCGGGTTTTGCCCCTTCCAAATCAAAATGATCGGGAAACAGCGTTTTTAGGATGCGAAATACCGATCGCTTTGCTTTGGCGCGCTGAAAGCTGCCTTGGTGTAGCAAGTAATCGTTCCACATGCCTTCCATTAAGGCGAGAAAGGCAAAGGTGACGTCCTCTGCCTTTTCTTTTGCGGTATCCTCATCGCCGTAACGAAGTGAAAGGTCTTTGAAGAGGCGAAATAAGATACAGCGCAAGCGTTCGTCCCTCGTATCGCTGTAACTTGCCAATTCCTTCTGAAAATATATCGCCCCGCGCAATTCGTACCAGACGCGCACGGATGTCGCGTTTAGAACGTCTTCGCTGAGGTCATGCTTTACGATCGCTTCCAGTTGGTCTTGTGCTCTGGGTCCAGCGCGTTCCAAGCAGTGTTCAAGAAATGCATGATAGCGTTCGCTGGCATGTTTTGCCGCTTCGCTCACCAATTTATTCTTACTGCCAAAATGTAGGTGGATCATTCCACGAGACAGACCGGCACGTTTAATTATTTCGCTGACGCTGGCGTTTGCGTAGCCCAATTCCGCAAGTGTTTTTAAGGTGGCCTCGATCAACGCACGATGATTTTTAACCTTTGCAGCCCGCAATATCTGTGCGTCCGAAGAAGACTGCAATTTGTCGTCATGCGCATGTACGTCCATTTCCGCTCCGCCACGGGTCATGTGATCTTTGCCTTATCTATCTTGACAGCGGCTACTGTAAAAGTCCATATAAATGGACAATCGTCCATTTTTTGAGTTTTCAATGCGTGATCCATATAAAATTTTGTTTGAACCCATAACGTTAGGACCGGTCACCGCGCCGAACCGCTTTTATCAAGTGCCTCATTGTTCTGGAATGGGTCATGTGCGGCCAAGGGCAGAGGCGGCCATGCGCGGGATAAAGGCAGAAGGCGGGTGGGGTGTAATATCGACTCAGGAAACGGAAATTCATCCCTCTTCTGATCTGTCGCCCTACGCTGAGGGACGGTTGTGGGATGCGCGTGATATTCCCGCGCTCAGACTTATGACAGAGGCGGTTCACAAACATGGGTCCCTGGCAGCGATTGAATTGGCGCATAATGGCAACCATGCCTCCAATAAATTAACACGTGCGCCCTCAATTGCGCCCTCTGACATCAGCATTGATATGATCCAACCCCGTCAAGCCCGCGCGATGGATAAGTCCGACATTAAAGAATTTCGTCGTTGGCACAGGATGGCGGCACGTCGGGCAAAAGAGGCGGGATTTGACATTGTGTATGTTTATGCGGGTCATCACATGACGATCCCGCATCATTTCCTTTTACCACAGATGAATGATCGCAGTGATGAATACGGTGGCAGTCTGGAAAACCGTACCCGCCTTATTCGAGAGCTGCTTGAGGAGACCAAAGAAGAAGTTGGTGACACATGCGCCGTCGCGTTTCGCTTTGCCGTGGACGAACTGAAGGGTGCGGATGGCATGCAGGCCCATGAAGAGGGTCGTGGGGTGGTTGAGCTTTTGGCGGAATTGCCTGACCTTTGGGACGTTAATATCTCTGACTGGTCCAATGATTCTGCGACCAGCCGGTTTGAACCGAACGAAGGTTATCAAACCAAATATATCGAATTTGTAAAACAGGTGACCAGCAAGCCCGTGGTTGCGGTGGGTCGCTTTACCTCTCCAGATCATATGGTGTCTTTGGTGAAACGCGGAATTGTTGATTTTATCGGGGCAGCGCGCCCTTCGATCGCCGACCCGTTTCTGCCGGAGAAAATCAAAAGTGGGCGGATCGAAGACATTCGCGAATGCATCGGTTGTAATATCTGTGTGTCAAGCGACAACCTCGGGGTACCGATCCGCTGCACGCAAAACCCGACACAGGGCGAAGAATGGCGTCGCGGCTGGCATCCTGAAAAGATTGCCCCCGCCCATGCATTGGAGCCAGTCTTGGTGATCGGAGGCGGGCCTGCAGGATTGGAGTGCGCGTCACAATTGGCCAAACGCGGCTATGAGGTAACATTGGCTGAAGCTTCAGACCAGCTTGGCGGACGGGTTGCGGGGGAGGCATCGCTAAGCGGACTTGCAGCATGGAAACGGGTCGCAGACCATCGCATCTATGACCTTCAACGTCGCGCAAATGCGCAAATTTTTCTACAAAGTTCTTTGGACGCCGATGATGTGGCAGAACTTGGCATAGGCCATATTTTTCTTGCAACGGGTGCCAAGTGGCGACGCGACGGGGTAGGCCGCAGTCATCGCAAAGTGATCCCCTTGGATGGCTCCGTTCAGGTCTTTACGCCCGAAGATATTATCTCTGGTGTCGAAGTCCCCACGGGCCCTGTTTTCATTTTTGATGATGATCAGATTTACCTTGGCGGTGTTCTGGCCCACCATTTGGCGGAGACTGGCGCACATGTGGTTTTGGCGACACCAGCAAGCGTAGTGTCTCCTTGGTGCGACAATACTCTGGAACAGGAACGTATCCAAGCATCTTTGCTATCTATGAACGTAGACCTTCAGGTTGGAAAGACGCTGGCGCGGGTTGAAAACGGAAGGGCGCATCTGACCTGCGTCTATAGCGGAAAGGGCAAAACGCTTGAGATTGGCAGCGTTCTTATGGTGAGCGAACGCAGACGTGAAACGACACTCTTTGAGGCCTTGAAACAACGGCGTGAGAGCGGTGATCTGGATGTCAAAACCCTCGAAATTATCGGTGATGCGGCAAGTCCAGGGTTGATTGCTGATGCCGTTTACAGCGGGCATCTTGCTGCGCGAAACCTTGGAGAGGATCCAAAACGTGCGGAGCAGGCTCTTTTTGAGCGCGAAATTATTTCATTGGAGGGATAGACAATGAACCAGAGGCAAATATTTGATAATGGCGAAAAGCCAATGGCGCGACTGCTGAAAGAATATGTCGACGGCATGTCCTTGGAGAGAGATTTTTATACCTCTGAGGTGATTTATAACAACGATATTCGCCACTATTGGAATTCCAGCTGGATTTGGGTCGGTCACGTTAGTCAGGTGCCGAATACGGGCGACTTCTTTTTGTTTGATTATGGCACAGAGTCCTTGATTATCGCGCGGGATAAGCAAGGCGAAATTGGTGTATTTCTCAATGTTTGCCGTCATCGTGGGTCCAGAGTGTGTATGGAACAACGCGGCAACCGGCGCGTCTTTGCGTGCCCGTATCACGCCTGGACCTATGAGCTCAACGGAGACTTGCGGGTTGCGCGTGAAATGGGTGAGGGTTTTGATCCAACCGAATATTCCCTACTCAAAGCCCATGTGCGTATCTTTGAGGGCATGATCTTTGCCTGTACGGCGAAATCACCGCCTGATATTGAGGCTGGGCTTGAAAAGCTCGCACCGCTTGTAGAGCCATTTGATTTCAATAATTTGAAAATCGCACATTCTGCATCCTACCCTGTGCCCGCAAATTGGAAGCTCGCAGTGGAAAATTATATGGAATGCTATCACTGCGCGCCGTCGCACAAGGACTATGCGCGCTCTCACAGTATAAAGGATCCGGAATACCTGCGCACCGAACTGACAGAGGCCATGAAAGATAGATCTCGCGCTGTAGGGCTGAGCACAGATGAGGTTTCGGTAAGTTCGGACGCAGAAGGAAAGACGGATATGGATTTTTACCACCGTCGATATCCTCTGTTCGAAGGGTACCTGACGGGCAGCAAATCCGGCGAACCGCTGGCACCTTTGCTTGGAAATTTAAAGGGATTTGATGGTGGCACAACAGATTTGCAAATCGGCATTCTGAACAATTTTCTGGTGTATTCGGATCACGTGGTGGGATACCGCTTTATCCCCCGTTCCGTGCAGGAAACAGACATAGAGGTGATCTGGTTCGTGCGCGGGGATGCTGAGGCGGGTAAAGATTATGACCTGCAGGATCTGACATGGTTGTGGGATGTTACGTCTCAGGATGATGAACGTATTATTCGTCTGAACCAAGAAGGGGTTAATTCCTTCCATTACATCCCCGGACCCTTGTCGCATATGGAATGGGGAATTCGGGCATTTTACGACGGCTATCTTGCAAAGGCGGCACTTTGGTAACGGGGCACCTCTGATGCCGTACAAACAAATCAATCAAAACTGGACTTATCAGCATGAAAACTGCGCAGCTTAAAAATACCCCGTCGCCCGAAACCATCCTTGATTGGGATCGGACGCATCAGTTCCATCCGTGGGCTTCGATGGATGATGTTGAAGGATCAGATTATATGCTGGTGAACAAGGGTAAGGGGATTTACCTTTGGGACGAAACCGGTAAGCGGTTTATCGATGGTCCAGGCGGCATGTGGTGCGTGCAAATCGGATATGGCCGCCCTGAAATGGCTGAGGCGATTGCGCAACAGGTGATGAAACTGCCTTATTCGTCCCCTTGGACCAATACAACCGAACCTTCTGCTGTTTTGGCTAAGAAAATTGCCGATATGGCGCCTGGCGATCTCAATAACGTGTTTTTCACAACCGGCGGGTCCACAGCAGTGGATACGGCGCTTCGGACCGTGCATTTTATGAACAATCGGCTCGGTCGTCCGGATAAAAAAATCATTCTGGCGCGTGAAAAAGGATATCATGGTTCTACTTACCTTGCCGCTTCCGTGACTGGGAAAGAACGGGATAAATCGCGTTTTGATATTGAAAAACGCTTGGTGCATTTCCTGCCCGATGTGAATCCCTACCGGCGTCCCGAGGGAATGAGCGTGCAGGATTGGTGTGATGCCAAAGTCAGTGATCTTGAAAAGGCAATTGCCGACATTGGGGCCGAGAATATCGGGGGATTTATCGCCGAACCCATTTTGTGTTCTGGGGGCGTGATCGTTCCGCCAAAGGGCTATCATCAGCGCACATTTGAAATCTGCCGAAAGCACGACATCCTATATATTTCTGATGAGGTGGTTACAGCCTTTGGTCGGCTTGGCCATTGGTTTGCCTCTCAAGATGTTTTTGGCATCGAACCTGACATCATCACCTGTGCCAAGGGGATGACTTCGGGCTACTTACCGCTTGGTGCCTGTATTGTGTCAGATCGTGTGATGGAACGTATGGTGAATGCAAACGATGCGGCACTGTTTTCTGCAGGATATACATATTCTGCCCATCCGGTGTGTTGTGCTGCGGCTCTCAAAAATATTGAGATCATCGAACAGGAACATATTCTGGAGCATGTGCGTGACATTTCCCCTTATTTCCAAACACGTCTTCAGGCTTTGGCCGATTTTTCCGGTGTTGGAAATGTGCGCGGCATGGGATTGTTGGGCTGTATCGAAGGCACGCCCGATTCAGACGGCGCGACATTGGAAGAGGAACGCAAGCTGGGGGCTTTGCTGGATGCGGCCTGCGAAAAACGCGGGCTTCTGGTGCGCCCCTTGATCAACATGGCCGTCTTTTCCCCGCCATTAATCATCACACGAACCGAAATTGACGCAATGTTTGATATTTTGGAAGAGGCGCTGAAAGAGGTGGCAGCGGTATTTTAAACCAAATTGAAAAATGCCGTTAGAAAACCGTAGCGATCATCAAAATTGGACGGTCCACAGATTTCAGATATATCGCGATCCATTTATTATGCTTTAATCGCCACCTGACAATGCCATCTGTTGATCCAAGAGTTCCCGCTTGTGTTGGCGGAACATGATATAGGCGGCAATCGCCACAAGCACGGCCACAAAGAGAATGATGATGGTGGCCAATGCGTTGATATCGGGGCGAAGCCCGAGGCGAATGCGAGAAAAGATCAAGATCGGCAATGTGTTTGCCCCGGGTCCTGTAACAAAGCTTGCGATCACCAGATCGTCCAACGACAGCGTAAAGGCCAAAAGCCAGCCGGACAGCATTCCGGGCGCCAATCGGGGCAGGGTGATGGAGGTCATCACTTTGAACGGTTTTGCGCCCAAATCGGCTGCAGCTTCTTCAAGCGTTTCGCCGATCCCGGTCAGACGCGCCTGAATAATCACCGCCACATAGGCCAGAGAAAAGGTGATATGGGCGATGGTGATCGTGGTAAATCCGCGTTCCGCCGGCCAGCCGAAAAGCTCTTTGAGAGAGATAAAGAACACCAGCAGCGAAAGGCCTGTGATGACTTCGGGCATGACAAGCGGGGCGACCAGCATCCCACCAAAAAGGGTTCGCCCGCGAAACCGGCCAAATCGTACCATCGCGAGACCGGCAAACGTGCCCAGCATTGTGGCAACGGTCGCGTTCACCAATGCGATCTGCAGGCTGAGGCGAACGGCTTCCCATACTTCGGGGGACTCAAAAAGAACCTTGTACCAGCGCGTTGACCATCCCCCCCAGACGGGCACCAATTTGGAATAGTTGAAAGAATAGATGACCAAGAGGATCATGGGAACGTAAAGAAAGGTAAGCCCGATGTAGAGCATAACTGTGAGGAATGTTGAACGACCCTGACTCATGTCACGAACCCTCCGCCGCTTTGCCTTGGTAATATTGATAAATCGCCATTGGCAAAACCAGTATTAAGAGCAAGACAATCGCAACGGCTGCAGCCACGGGCCAATCCACATTGCGGGCAAATTCATTGTACAATTGTCGTCCGATCATCTGAACATTGCCTCCCCCCAGAAGATCGGGGATCACATATTCTCCTGTTGCAGGAATAAACACCAGAAGTGACCCCGCGATCACGCCCGGCATCGTGAGGGGCAGTGTGATCTTAAAGAATGTATTGACCGGACCCGAGCCAAGATCCGCCGCAGCTTCGTTCAGGGTGGCGTCCAGTTTTTCCATATTGGCATAAAGTGGCAAAATCATAAAAGGCAGGTAGGTATAGACAATCCCGACATAGACCGCAAATTCCGTATAGAGCATTCGGATCGGGGTTTCGATTATCCCCATAGAAATCAGGAGGTTGTTGATCGTTCCTTGATCTGCCAGCAGCCCCATCCACGCATATACGCGCAAAAGAAATGATGTCCAAAACGGTAAGATAATCGCAAACAACAAAAGTTGTTTGGTTACCTGCGCAGAGCGCACAATCCCATAAGCAATAGGATATCCAATCAAAAGCGCAAGCACCGTGGACACAGAGGCGATCTTGATCGAATTAATATAAGTTTTCGCATAAAGCGGGTCTTCAAAGATGTAGATGAAATTGTCAAAAACCAGCCGGATTGTGACGATTGTCCCATCCGCCCATTCGATCATCGCGGTGAACGGCGGGCTTGAAATCGCCAATTCTGCCAGACTGATCTTGGTGACAATGAAAAATGGCGCCAAAAAGAACACCAAAAGCCAGACAAACGGAACAATAATCACAATGGTTTTCCATCGTTCCTGAAGCCTGTCCAGCAGGGATAAGTTGCCTGCAGCTTTTGATGGCATCTCTGGAGAAAGGGCGCTGTCGCTCATTTTTTTAACAACATAATATTAGAGGCATCCCAGCGTAACGTGACCTTTTCTTCCCAACTAAAGGCATGGGTGCGGTTTTGTGGACGTAAATGGTTTTGTGCCGTCACATCCACCAGTGTTCCCTGATCAAGGCGAATTTTATAGCGGGATGTGTTGCCAAGATAACCGATATCCTCAACCACACCACTGGTTGTATATCCATCTGTTGAGGCTGAAGGATCCTTGCTGATTGAGATTTTTTCCGGTCGCACACCAAGAAAAACCGAAGCTCCCACGCCCAAAGCACTCGATTGCTCGAGCGTAATTTCACCCAGCTCTGTGGCGATTTTCAATGAGTTATTGTTGTTTTCAAGGATGGTACCTTCGAAAATATTTGCAGAGCCGATGAAATTCGCAACAAAACGGTTTTCCGGATATTCATAAATTTCAGTAGGGGATCCAATTTGGATAAACTGGCCTTTGTCCATCACCGCGATACGGGTGGCCAGAACCATTGCCTCTTCTTGATCATGGGTGACCACGACAAATGTCACACCGACCTTTTCCTGAATGTTCATGAGTTCAAACTGAGTATGTTCACGAAGTTTTTTGTCCAGCGCGCCAAGTGGTTCGTCCAAGAGGAGGAGCTTTGGTTCCTTCACCAGCGCTCTGGCGAGCGCCACGCGCTGTCTTTGACCGCCGGAAAGCTGGTTTGGGCGGCGCTTTTCATAGCCTTGGAGCTCGACCAGACGAAGCATATTGTGCGTGCGGTCCTTAATCTCACTTTTATGTATTCCGTCTTGCTCTAGTCCAAAGGCAATATTTCTTTCCACACTCATATGTGGGAAAAGCGCGTAATTCTGGAACATCATATTGGTCGGGCGTTGATAAGGCGGAACGCCGGACATATCTTTGCCATCTATCAAAATTTGTCCAGAACTTGGTGTTTCAAACCCCGCAAGCATCCGCAAAAGCGTTGATTTTCCGCATCCTGACCCGCCGAGTAAGCAGAACAATTCACCGGCATAGATATTCAAGTCTACATTGTTAACGGCGACAAACTCTCCAAACTTTTTGGTAACGTTTCGAATCTGAAGAAGCGGTTTGTCTGTATTCAGTGCGGGTTTATTCACCAAAGACCGGACACTGGACTGATTGACCATGATACATCCCTTAAATTTTTGGTCTCATGACGTCGTTAAAGGAGGATAGAAAAATAGGGCCGAAGTACCGGCCCTATCTCTTTAATCTTCTTATCAGTTGCCTGCTTTGAAGTCTGTCCAGGTTCTGGTCTGCATACGTTGCACCTTGGGAGGCAAGGACGCATTGGTATACATCTTGGCCACCTGATCGCTGGTCGGGAAAGCCGCAGGGCTAGATGTGACTTCCTCATCAATCAGCGGTTTTGCATCAATATTGGCTGTCGCATACCATGTGTAGTTGCTGTCGCCTGCCGCTACGTCTGGACGCATCATATAGTTGAGGAAAAGATGCGCGTCCTCTTGGTTGCTTGCATCTGATGGAACAACCCACCCATCGACCCAAAGGTTTGCTTTGCCTTCGCCCGCTGGCAAGAAGAAATCAAGCACAACGCCCGTGTCAGCTTCTGCTGCGCCTGACATCGCCAAAAGCCCATCTGGTCCCCAAGTGACGGCAACGCAGAATTCTTTTTGCGGCATTCTTTGATAAGCATAATTGTCAAAGGTTTTGATGAATGGACGTACCTTGCTCAGCATCTCACCTGCCGCGTCGTAATCGGCCTGTTTAGAGGTGGCCGGGCTAAGACCCAAGTGCGCCAGCGCCATAGACACGATGTCATCAGGAGAGTCCAAAAATGCAACGCCGCATTTTGCAAGTTCGGCCATATGTTTTGGATCAAAGATCATATCCATAGACCCGATCGGCGCGTCTGGATAGGTTTCGAGGACCAATTCCTTATTATAGGTTACGCCGTGGGTCCCCCACATGTAAGGGACGAAGTGGTTGTTTTGTGGATCCCATTCTTTGCTCATCTGGCCCATGATGGCCGGATCCATGTGTTTGAAGTTATCAAGCTTTGACACATCAAGCGGGCTTAAGATGCCTGCCTGAATAAGACGGGCAACACGGCTTCCAGAATGGCTTACCACGTCATACCCACTGTTTCCTGCCAGCAATTTGGCATCGATTGATTCAACGCTGTCATAGGTGTCATAGATCACCTTGATGCCGTATTCTGCTTCGAAATTGGCAATCGTTTCTTCGCCGATATATTCGGCCCAGTTTGTTACTTTCAACACACGATCCTGCGCCATTGAGCTCGTGGCCATTAAGCCCGTGAGCAGCGTGGTGCCGATCATCAGTTTTGAGAATTGAACAAAACCCATGGTAGTTTCTCCCTATTGTTAGCGGCCCGTCTGGTTTATGGACCTCTGAGAATTTTCTTATATCGAATGCACCTGATCCAGGACTTTCCCTGTTTTAGCACATCGCGACAAACACTCTATTCGTAGTTTTTAGCCTTCGGGTGAAGGAGCATGATTTCCTTTTCCTTAGAGGCTAAACAGGACGAAAGCCCTTCGTCAAGTTGTAAGCTCGCCTGTTGTGCAAAATTTGATCAAAAAATTTTGCCACCCCCAAATTTAAGAGGTTAAAGCACTGTTTGGAGCCGTCACTCATCGGGGCTGTCTTCTCGTACTTGCGAAAATACGGCGACTGTACAGCCATTTTCTGAATAGGAATTATGCACTGTGCCAGGTGCAAGCCAAACCACATCGCCAGCTTTGTAGAGCGTGCCATCGTGGTCTCGTAATTCCCCTTCAATGACATAGAATTCTTCGGCCCCCCCATGTCGGTGCGGTGCAGAGTGGGATCCGGGAGCCATGCGGTAAATATAAAACCCAACTCCCTGATCCATTTCCGGATTGAGATTTAAGTAAGATGTTCCCAGCTCTCCTGTTTCTTCAGGATCATAGGGTGTAAAAACCGCATCTTTGAGATTGACCACCCGTCGATCCTGTGCGTTCACCGGTTTCATTTCTGTGCCTCTTATGTGGTAGAATGGTATTTTGTATCCTGTCTGGTTCTTTGTCAGTTGGCAAGAATGTCTGCAGGATTTGAGGGGGCCAATCGTTTCAGGACGGTCAGGATCGATATTTTAAAAACAAGCATTGGATTGCCGCCTCAAACGTTTTAGTTTCGACAGTAATTTTTCGGATTGTGTGCATATGCATTTATCGGTTGGAACAGTGAAATTGGTAGGGATCCAAGAGAAAATGTTTGAACAAAGGGGATGGCAAAAATTTGATTATGATATCAATGTGGCGCGTTGGTCTGAGGTCGCCCAAAAAAAGGGTCTGACGGTTCTTGAGGATCCCAAAATGCGCGCCAAATGGCTGCAATGTGAGGGAACTTGGTTTGTTGGCGTTGATGCTTTACCCAGCGATCCAACGGGCCGGATCGGGGATGTGGATCTTAAAGGCACAGTGATTGACTGGCTTTCCAATGTTGACACAAAGCCGTTGCACCCCGCACAGCTTTCCGTCATGTTTGAGGGCTATCCCAAGCCGCGCGAAGGAGAGAATAAGGCAGCCTTCGGGTATCGTCTGAACCGAGATGCGGCGCATGTGGATGGGCTGTTACCTGTAGGAAAAGACCGCCGCCGTATGCTCAAAGAACCCCATGCCTATATTCTGGGACTTCCTTTGAATGAAACGTCCCCAGAGGCAAGCCCTTTGGTCGTTTGGGAAGGCTCTCACATTATCATGGCAGAGGCCTTTCAAAAGGCGTTTGAAGGTCATGACCCGCAGGGATGGAACCAAATTGACGTGACTGAGATCTACCAAGCGATGCGAAAGAAGGTCTTTGAGACATGCAGACGCGTGACGGTTCATGCGCTCCCCGGGGAGGCCTATGTCTTGCATAGATTGGCGCTGCACGGCGTGGCACCATGGGTTAAGGGTGCCGTGGCGCCAGAGCAGGGGCGCATGATCGCCTATTTGCGCCCTGAATTAGCGGACTTGTCTCAATGGCCCTTTTTGAAGTGATGTTTTTGAAAGGAAATTAAGGATGCTTGAATTGCGACCCAATTGCGAACTCTGTGATGTTGACCTTCCCGCGCAAAGTCCTGAGGCGCGTATTTGTTCATATGAATGCACATATTGTGCAGCCTGTGCGGAAAATGTCCTAAAGAATGTTTGCCCGACCTGTGG
>Ga0129342_1000312_pt1 | contig 19777 bp, 2 predicted proteins | sample CPBDNA_5_FD_94426 | JGI IMG/M metagenome (GOLD analysis project Ga0129342, IMG submission 94426) | Freshwater to marine salinity gradient microbial communities from Chesapeake Bay, USA - CPBay_Sum_15_0.2_DNA | ecosystem: Environmental > Aquatic > Marine > Coastal | place: USA: Chesapeake Bay...
CACCACCAGAGATAGTATAAGATGACGTAGCGATACCACCACCGCCACCGCCACCGCCGCCGCCGTTACATCCAGCGTTACCACCTCTTCTACCAGAACCAGCAAATAGGTTTCCAGTTGTTGCTAGAGGAGTGTTAGAATTCCATCCAGGTGTGTTATTACCTCCTCCAGGATCACCACAATCATTATATCCAGGGTCATATCCACCAGCACCACCGCCTCCACCAGCACCAGCAATAATAGATCCAGCACTATTTTTAAGACCAGTAGCACCACCACCTCCACCACCCCACGTTCCGCCACCATTGGGACTACCAGACTGTGCTCCATTTGCTGAATATCCACCAGAACCACCATTAACGTTTACACCTTTAACTCCACATGCATAACTTCCAGTGAATCCACCACCAGGAGCGTTAACTCCAAGAGTAAGAACAGATCCACTGCCACCTAGTGTGCCACAAGGAGAAGAGTTTCCTCCTCTAGCACCAGCAATGGTAATATTAATGTATGTAATACTGTAAGAACTAGTAATATTGATATTTCCAGATCCAGTTTGCGTTCCGCTGCTAAAGTTATAACCACTATCACTTACAAAATTATTCTTACCATCAGATCCATCGTTAGTTGCAGTTGTTCCTGTATTATCTCCACCTTCTCCACCTGTTTGTGGATCATTTGGTTGATCTTTGATATATTTTACATTACCACTTCCAGATCCACCAGCAGTAGATTTATTAGCTAGAACTGATACCAATGTAGCAGCACTACCAGTAATACTTACAGTTCCACCAGCACCACCTTGCTGACTTCCACTTCCAGAATAACCTCTTTCCCCACCACCACATGAAATAGAAAGTTCAGATCCAATGCTTACAGAACTACCAGTTCCAGAGTTACCATTTGTAGTACCATTAGCACCAGATCCACCACCACCAGCAACGGTCACAATCATTTTTTCCCAATTTGCTGGAAGTGCTAGATTAGTAGTCTGTGGTGACGTATACGAATACAATAGATTGTATTCAATCAGTGGTTCTCCACCAATGAATCCTGTTCTACCACCAATCTTGGAATTCTCATCCATGGTTTTGAATGTAGTAACAGGAATAGACGTTATCAATTCATATGTTCCTGCAGCAGAAGATCCAGAAGCATAATAATACTCTTGTCCGTCAGTTTCCCATTTGATACTACCACTAGTTAAGTTTGCACCAGGAACCCAGTCAAAAATATCATATGTAGCAACTGTATTGTCTGGCAATGGAAACTTTAATAAGCAGTGACTATGTTCGAAAGAAACTCCACCAACAGGGAAGAACTGAGATAGTGCTCCCGTCGCTGACTTATATTCAGCAAGGTATCTATCACCACTATATGATGCCATAGCTTCAATCACGTTTCCAGGAACAGTGTGATAAGCAAAGTGAGAGTGTTCTGGTACGCCAGGTACACGCTTTTCTTTAAGACTAACTTTAATCTCTTGCTGTCCCGTAACAGTTGTACTCGTAGTATCAGTTACATTTGTATATCCGACCGTAGTCAAACTACCAAGAGAGAATAGTCCTTGCTGAACGTCTTTAGTAAGTAACCACACACCACCAAGTGAATCATATCCTAACGACTGACTAATCAATCCAATAGTAGGAGTATTAGCACCATAAACAGGACCATATCCAACAATTTTTCTTGCCTTTAAATCAGGAACAGCAAACGTGCCTAGATTACCAGCACCCATCAACTGAAAGACATTATCAGGTGAGACATCAGCCAGTGCTCCATTACTATTAAACAACATAGAAATGTTTAATGTACCAGATATGATACCAATCTGAGTTCCTTGATCGTCAGTAAGATAGTAATTTGGTGGATTTAATGAATCATAACCAGATCCTGGGTTGATGATCGTAATACCAACAATAGAAAATGTGCCATCACCATTGTCCTCTGTTATTGGATTAATGGAGATTGGTGTACCACTATCTAATGGATTTGCTGGATCATAATTTGGTGGATTATCAATGTATAATAGTGTATTAACACCATTTCCACTGTATGTTGGACTCGAAATTAACTGAGCGCCTGGTCTAGCAATACCACCATATTCATTACCGATTGCTTGGAAAAGCAATGGATAATCTTCAATGTAATATAATCCGCCATCACAATAAAGATATCCTTTATACTGATACTCTGGATGAGTATCAATTTTTGCAGCACTCTCATTGTAGATATCTCTATATGGTGCTAGACTACCACCGTCAGGTGAAGTTGCAGCGGGATTTGGTTGATATTTCAAGTCATAAGAAGATTGATAGTTAGTATCGTTATCCTGAACTTTCAATGTAGTGATAATCGATCCAATCTCTGTGGTATCATAGAACTTATCAGAGTAATAATTTGCTCTGGGATTTCTATATTCAGGATTTAAGTTGATGGTATCTTGTGCTGGCATGACTTTAAATCTTAATGAGATATTCCATTACAATAAATGGCATCGTAATTTGATCTAACGATGCTGCATCATCTACACTCAATCTAAGTGTAGTTTTTAAATTTTCTGGAGATAGTTCCAGTGCATCGGTAACCAAAGTAAAATTATGAGTACCTGCTTCAAAATTAATTTTATGAAAGTGACTGGTTGATCCCTTATTAAGAGCTGCAGTTTCAGTCAATTCATTAAACAATGAAGCATTGATTGTACTATCAGATACATTAAAGTTACTATTTAATGGAAGAACATCATGCAAATATGAATTCTTCCAGTCTAGTGGAACACCACTAGTACCTTCTTTATAGTATCCAGTAACACCCTCACTAGAATTAATATCACCACTCTGATCTGGAATACAAAGGCCAGCGATATTTGTACCTGATTGGAATGAAGGTTGAATGCTACCATTCAATCTACAGGATCCCGAGGAAACTGGGTAATTATTCCAGTCTTCATTCAATAGACAATAATACTTCCACGTTTCTTCCAACGTGTCGCCATCGTTATAACACGCTCCACTATATGATGTTGGGTCAAAAGTACCAGCGAAAGCACCAATTAGATATTCATATCCTCTTGCTAACTTGTTAGATGCCATTGCAACGCAAGGTGGTTGATTACTACCAGGATAGTTACAACCAGCTGCTTTAGTATTATCCATCCACGCCTGAATGGGAACTGTACTTGCATTCCAATATGCGACTAGTCCAATAGGAAATGGTGCCAAGTAACCATCTGGATCAGCTGGTTCAACCTCAGTTCCAATAGATTTTAGTCTAGATCTTCTCCAAGTACCAAAGTGCATGTGACCGTGGATACCTTGAGCGTCCACTTCTTCATTATCAGTAACTTTTGAATTGTCTGTTGCAACAGACCATCCAGGTTTTCCTTTCATCAAAATTTGCTGTGATGGCACAAGAAATGTACCACTATATGTTAATAGAATTTCAGTACCTAGTGTTGCTGACGCCTCAACACCAACACCACTCTTTGAAATTTCATCACCAGCTTGAGTGATAACTCTAATACCACGATATACACCAGCATCAGCACCAGGAGTAGGTCGTGGATACTTAGATCCAAGATCAGGAACAACGAACTGTTCGTCCGTTAAAAACTGCATTGGATCGCCTTGTGTATCTCTCCTAACAAATTTACCAGTTAATCCTCTACCACAAACTGATGCTAAAGCAGGAAAATCAGAGGCATTATAAACTGTGCCATCACAACGAAGATATCCCGAGGGGAGCATTTCTTTGTTGGAAGCGGCATTGAGATCATTGTTAATCTCTATGGGCCAAATAATTATTTGACCCGTTAGATTACCATATTTTGCTTTTTCTTTTGAATATACAGCAGGCATTAGTAAGCTCGGATGATGTATACGATCGTGAGGGAGGGTTGATTAGTAGTAACAGTAATATTTAGAGCGTCATTGAGATTATCTGGACTCACAGAACCAATACTCAATTCATTTACAGTAAAGGTTTCTTGAGGTTTTAGAGTTGCTTGACTCATCTGAATATCAAATGTTCCATGGTTATGACTTAGGAACAACGTAGAATCTGGTTCATTTTCACCAATATTACTCATAGAAGTAGGCCATGATCCTTCCAAGAAAGTAATATCAAATGTACCAGACGTTTCAATAGGTCTACTCAGTTTAACTGTGTAACTATAGTTAGAATCATTTGTGCCTTCTCTTTCAATCTCAGTAATATATGTGCCTTTGGCGATTGGTAATCCATCAACCATTTTCCATGGGCGAATCTTATCGTATGCGTAGTAAGTAATACCCGCATCCTCATCGACCTTCGTAGTTCTAATATCAGTTCCTGGTGGAAGTGTAAACTCAGTATCTTGTGCGTTACAGGGAACATTTGCTACAGTGAACCAGAGTGAAGGATCTTCTGGGTTGTCAATTAATCCATTATAAGTAGAACTGGTGTCTTTACCAAAGAAATTTCTTCTTTCACCAAAAATCATTGGTTTTGGCATTAATCCAGTCCACGCTGGAATAGAGTGAGATTTTTCAGGTACAGTAGGAAATACATCAGTAAAACCTTTTACATCAACAAAGTTATAACTCTGAGATCCTGCTGCTGGACTTTCTCTAGTAGGAGCTCCATCATTCCAATCAGGTGCAGGAACTTTAGACCAATAGTCTTTACCATCCGCATTATTAAATTGCCAAAATCTATCAACTGTTGGTAAAGTATGTTCGTATTGTTCGTCACCATAGAATGCCAAAAGAGTTCTACCTTGCTGCCAAGATCTTGCTTCAGCATCACTTGGAAGTAAAGCACACTGGAATTGAGTTGATGCAATAGGACTACAGTTTGGGTGTGCTGCGTTACCACTAACTTGAACCTGAGTAGAACTAAATGTCATAGGTCCAATAAAACCAGCAGTAGCACTTTGGATTTTATCTGCGTGTCCGTGCGACGGGAAGTGGTTAATACCTAGTTTTCTATTTAATGTAGTAACTGATGTTTGGAAATCTCCACCAGTTACTGCCAATTCAGTAAACTTACCAACCAGAGTTTGATCTGCTGGCAGCTGGAAATCAATATCACAATTAGCAGACCAGGATGTTTTAATAGAAACCTCTGTTCCCATCTCTGATAAAAGATCACGAAATCTAGTGCCATCTGCATCAATAAAGGTATTCAGTACATCTCCCTGTCCCATTTGATAGTTGGGATTGGCAAGATAACTTTCATCAAGATCAATTAGAACTCTGGATGTAAGGTTGGGAGTAAAAAATTCACCTTCAATGTTAGGAAATTCTCCACTCAAACTTCCACCATATGTTTCACCAATCATAGATGCTAGCATTTGAAAATCGCTAGCATCTCTTCTTCTTCCATCACAAACAATCCATCCTCTGGGGATATTTTCCAATGTAAATCCATTGTTACCATTGCCAGCCCATGGCATGATCGCGCCAATTTTGGCGGTCTTCATGGTTTTTAGTGAATTGTAGTATTGTGCCATTTGTATCAGAGTTCCGTGAGCCACCAACCGCGTAGGTTAGATGGGATAGATCTTTCATCTTCTGCACCAGGAGCATCAGTTGGACCGACATAAATCAATCCGAAGGATGCGTTTCTGGTCTGTACGATTAGTTCTCCACTATCCCAAGAAACAGAATTGAATCCGCTACCTTCTTTAATGGTAGAACCTGTAATGTCACCCTGAACTGCAACTGACAAACCACCAACCTTGAGTGCTCTAATGACTAACTGAGAGTCATAAGATAGGTTTCCACTGCATTCAATGAATCTAATCATATCACCAGTTTCAGCATAATCTGGTAGATACAGAACCATATTGGTGCCTGCAGGATTATTTAGAATGTAGTTGTTATTAGGTTGTAATGGAGATCCTTGTGTCTGACCGATACCTGTAGCAGATTGTTCTACGTAAGTATATCTACGACCACCATTTCTAGTGAAGTAACGCTGAATACCGAAGGTATCGATAGAACCATCTTGATAGATCTTAAAGTCTCTTGGACCTTCAGTTCCACCAGTTCCAGCATTACCAATGTTATCGATATGGAAGATTGGTGTAGTTGCATCACCAAACGCATCGCCATCATTAGCAACTAATTTGCCTTTGACATAGAGTTGTTCTCCAACATCAACAGATCCCGTGTCACCATATACTTTGAACTTAAGTTCTTCACTGCAGTTACCCCATGCTTCACAATTATCTTCGTAGACGTTGATGTCACCGTGAATGAAGGCATGACCCTTGAGGAACATACCACCCTTCTTAGTCTTGGCGTCTAGAATTGCACCATCAGCGGGGTGATCGTCATCGTTAGCAACGTTGAAGATTAGAGTCTCTCCATCGCAACCATACATTCTCAATTCACCACTGTATAGTTCTAAAGCATCATGAATAATAGTTGTACCACCACCAAATGTTGGGGTATAGAAATCGCGAGGATGATCTCCTACGAAATCAGGATCAAGAACATTAAGTGCTTGCTGAACTGATTGTGTTGCTTTAGATAGTCTTACAGAATATGCAGACTCCTGACCGTTAATACTATCTGGATAGAACCATTCAGTAGTTACAGCAGATGTAATAGGATCAGTAGTGCTAATTCTGAAGAAGTGTGGGGAGTCTAGTTTGTTACCAACTATTCTAGAATCTGCTAGTTTAACCTGAATTAGGGAAGCAAGGTATGCTGGGTTAGCAGGTGTTCTATTAGTTGCAGGGATATCCTCAATTAGTTTGCTGCTTAACTTATACTTGTAGATCTTAACAACTGTTGCTCCACCACCAGTGAAGTTAAGTTTGCTAGTTCCTTCAAGTCCTCTACCACCATTTGGATAAGAAGTAACAGGATAATCAGCATTGTAAATTGTAGGCAGATAACCCTGACCGTTTTGAGTGTAAGGATTATCGGTGATAATCATGATCTCACCGCGACCTGATGATACGCCAGCACCTTCATAAACTGCGATCATGTCGCCCTTCTGGAAGACGCTGATGTCATTAACAGGAATGTTGACATCATCTACTGTAAATCCTACAGAAGTTGTAGTAATTGGACCACCGATGTTAAGGGTGAACTTACTAAATCTGTAACCATAAGCAATACTATTCTCAATAGTATGGTTGACTGGAGTAGAACTCCACCATCCACCATGTGCGAATACTGCACCTTGTGTAGTACCAATAACAGTGTCACCATTACAGATATTAACGTCAAATGTGGTGCCATACTTGTTATTGATATAGAGGTGGTTATCAAGTGATGGATCAGGACTTGGATATGTAAAGTCTCTATCGCAGAGACCATTCAAGTTTAGTGTTCCGTTAACATTGAGTAGTGCTGTGCTTGTACCATCACCGATGGTTACATCACCAGTAGTAGAATCAACAACGAATACATCATTTGCAGTTCCACCAGAACAATCAGAAGAAATTCTGAACTTAATTTTCTCTTGACTTAGAGGACTTTGAATCTGTAGAACTTCACCAACGTCATATGTCGTTGGATCTGGTGCTTGTGGTGTGCTGTCACGACCCAAGATAATATAATCATTGAGTTTTAGACTGCTACCAATTCTGGAGAGATATACATTAGTGATAGCCTGCTCGTCGAATGGAATATCCTGAGTAGTCCAAGTAGCATCAAACTGTACGTTACACTTGTAAACAGAAGTTCTATCTGGGTGATCGTTTCTTACGCCAGTAAATGTACCAAATGGTTGTCTTTCAACAACAATGTAGTATGGTCTGACATTAATTCTAGGTGTAGAAACAACCTTAACAAATTCAACATGAGTTGAAATTGATGTCGCAGAACCTGTAACATATGTGATTCCAACAACACCGAAGTTATCAACACCAGTATTTGCTTGCTGGAACAACTGGAACTTAACACCTGCCTGCTGTGCTGCAACAGGAATGTTAACTTCCATCTTAACGAACTGTCTGTTCGTATCAGCATCCATAAACTGAACGAATTGTGGTGTTGTTACCAGATCACTAACACCAGCTGGGACAATATCACCGATAGTAATCCATGTATTGCCATCATCAAGAGAGTATCTTAGTTTTAGTGCTTCATTTTGCGATGCAGGAGAAATTACATCTGGGAATTCTCCACCATTGCTATTATTTCCGACGTGAACGTCGAATTCCATCTTGGAAATAGCACCAGTAGATAGGAATGATCCATCAACTGTATCAAGTGTTACGTAACGAGTTCCAGATCCACTAGCACCTTGGAAGTGGATGTATGTCTTACCTGTGTTAAATCCGCCACTGGATCCTAAACCAGGACCAGAGTTATCAAAGAGAACACCCTCATAATCATTAACAAATGATGCTGTTGGATCTGCTTGGTTGATATTAGCAGTGTCTAGAACAACACGAGACTCACCAATACCTTCAGGAGAATCAATCAATAGAATGTCATTCTCACGGAAGTATGACTCACCATCAACTAGTGGAGCATTCAATAGTGGTAGGTAATACTGATTACCAGTTAGTTCAGGTAGCTCCTGAGGTTCGACCTGTGGGTTGCCACCAATTTCAGTGATTTCATTCTGATATTGAATACCACCCCAGTTTGAACTACCAACAGTATCAATCTCGTTATATCCTGCTTCTCCAGTCGTCAAACGTGCTACGGTAATAATATCAACGTTGTTGTTGAATAGACCGTCACCAAGTTCACCAGATAGGTGCTCCATGTTAGAAGAACCAGACCTGTTTCTGTATGCGGAGAATGTAAATGCATCCAGACCACCACAGAGAACGAGGTTAGAGTTAACTTCAGCAGTTGCATTAACAACCAAGTTGTTTCTAATAGTGGTTGTACCACCCTGACCTGCCATAGTCAGGTTAGAAACGTTAGTAGCGAAGTTGAGGATATTGGTTACAGAGTTACCACCAAAGAAGTCAACTGTACCAGCAGTAGATGTTAGTGTTAGACTATCAGTAAGTCCTCTTCTGGTGATAGGACCACCATTAACATCAGCACCAACACCAAGGATAATATCACCAGCAACCTTAAATGACTTGGTGTCAATCGTTGTTGTTGATAGAGTCTCAGAAGGTTGTGCGTATGCACCACCAATGACTACCTTAGAAATAATAGAGTTGTTGTCATCAGGAGTATGACCGATGTAGATGTTACTGTGTAGTGACTTGTTGCCAATGAGGAAGAACTGATCTCCTTCTACATCGTTGCCAATAAAGAATCTGGACTGTACCTTATTAGCGTTACCAATGTAGATATCTTGAGATGATGTAGTGGTGTTACCAATCGTAATTAGTTCAGCACCATTTGCAAGTGCAAGGGTGTTAGTGTTATCAACAATTGTCGCTGCAGTTACATTGTTAGCAATGTTAACTGTACCAACGAATGTAGCATCATCAATCACATTGAAGATACCAGTTGTAATACCAGTTCTGATTTCAGCAGTGTCAGTTCCATCTACACCAGGATGGTTGTAGACTTCAATGTCTCTGTGGAATCTTACATCTTCAGTAAAGCGAGCATCACCTTGAACGACCAATGCTCTGTCTAGTTCTGCATTGGTGATGTTAACACCAACCTTACCATAGTTATTTGGTCTGCCAACTTCAGAAGAAGCAGTAGTTAGTGTAGAAACACGGAATACTGCTTGCTTAGCATCGATGAATGCAACGACAGTAGAACGCTGTGCGTTGTTGAGGAGATCATCAGAATAACCAACAACAAATGCATCAGATACTTTATCTACAGTACGTGTAGCGAATGAAGCGTTGTTGATCCAACTATCCTGAGTCGTCTTACGACCAGTGATGAATGTTGTACCAATAACTTCAAGGTTTGCACGAGGATCAGTGTTCTTAGGTTGTACCCAAGCAGTATCATATGCCTCATGATCGACTCTGTTGAGAGTGTTAATACCGAGTTTGAAATCACCCCAGGTATCACTATCAGTTCTCATTACTTCAGAACCGATTACACCATATTCCTTCCACTTGTTCTCCGCATAGAACATTCTTCCATTTGGAGATGGAGCAGCATTGAAATTAATGATGTCTGTATCCCAGTCGTAACTACCAACAGGGATGCTTACCTGACTGTTAACAGGAACAATCTCGATAAAGAGTTGATTACTCTGACCGTTGAATGCATACTCCGCATTGTTGATGATCTTCCAGTTTCCGATGAAAGATGCATATCTAACAATGTTCTCAAGCTTAATAGTTGAGGTAGGAGTAATTGGTGGGGTAAAGTCGTCAAGTTTAATTGGGTTGTTTGCTGGATCGATAAAGGTGATCGTAGCAATGTAGGTAGAACCAGATTGCTCGATTTCAATAGCATCAATGTTAGCATTATCAATTTCAGTGAAGATGTTTGCATAGATCCAACCAAGAGAACCAGTCTTATTAACTGCATCTCCCTTGAGAAGCATATCTCCTGGTTCTGGTAGAACACCACCAGAGATAGTAACGATAGTTTCACCACCTTGCTGCGTTTCTTGTGGTACACCACCATATACAACATACTGCATGATGTTAATGGAAGTTCCACCATTAGCAATGGTGAGTCCCTGGTTTGGTGCTACATTACCATTTGAAACTGCACTACCTGCAGGTGCATGAATTAGAGACTTGTAACCAAGTCCTTTACCGCGTCTGTTGTATTCAAATACAGCGGAAGAAACTGTGTTCTGACCGATACGAATATGTCCGCCTTCACCAATACCATCAATCTGATCGAAGTTGAGGTATTGATCTTGTGGTTGACCGTTAGCACCAGTTGAATTTACTAGAGAGTAAATTAGTAGTGGAGTTCCTTGCTGAACGAGTTGATTGTCAGGAACATTGATTTCAACAGGGGAGAGGAATCTGCTGACTAGCTGACCGCTGTCATCACCAACAACTGTGATGTTCTTATTGAACGTTACAGGTGTATCAAAGGTAGTAACGAGTTGTCCGATTACGTCATCCTCGTCTCCATCATCGGCAAGAACTGCTCTATCGATGAAGGTTTCTTCACCAGTGATAGCATTGATTCTTCTGTTACCGATGTAGAGATCACCCTGGGAGTTAATACCCGTGTAGAAGACGATACCAGCGTCCTGTTTCTTACTTTGTGCGTAGAAGTCCTCTTCGGGTTCTAGAACGATCTCCTGACGCGCTGGGAGACCTGTGGAGTAGTTACCAGGACCGAAACCAAGGTATTCAAATGTATGGTTACCAGCACGAGCGATAGATGGTCTACGGAGTTCAACGTAGTAACGCTGATCTGCTAGAACTGTGCTATCACCAGCGATAGGAATCAAGCGATCTTCTGAACCTGAAGTTGCATTACCTTCCTGTGCCTGAATTCTGTTATCAATTACATTACCATCAAAATCACTAGTAGTATTAGTATACTTGTTATTGATGAATGCTGGTTGATGTAGTAGATCCGTAACGAGTTCTCTAGTTACAGAGTGCTTGGTATCATTAACAGTAACCTTACCATGAATATAGTTGTCAGCAGCAGAGAATGCCTGAGGTGGATCAATTAGAGAACTGTAGTATGCTTTTTCTGCCTCACTTGTACCAGAACTCTTAAACCAGAGAGGATCGTTTCTGTAGTTTAGAGGATACAGTTTACCAACTGGTTGTGAGAACTTAAACTTCTGGAAGTTACCACCAGCACCAGCACCTTGTGGGAATGGTGAGATGTTACCACGCAAGCAAGTTAGATAGTAGATACCATCTTGCTGACCTGGGATTCTCTTCTGAAGTTCTTTACTATTAAAGATGTAGAAGGTGTCTTCAATGATACCCGCATCTTCGACAGATGCAACATAGTATTCAATACCAGTGTCATCTTGGATTGTATCACCAGGAGTAATGGTATAAACGTTAGCGCCGTTTTGCTTGTAATAATACTCTGGGAAATTTTTTCGGATATGTGTCTTCAGAGGTAGCGATTTACCCATATCCTGGTCTTCCAGCATATCAGCAAACACAGTTGTGTCGCCTTGTGTCTGAGAGAATCTAGTGTTGTAATACTCACTATACTCTAGGGAAGCAGTTCCCTTAGCACCACTGATACCCTTGATGATGAGATAATGATCTCCACCAACACTATAGTATCCATGAATATAAGCAGTACCAGAGGAGTTACCAGTAAATGTTACCTTGTTTGCATTAGGACCAGTTGATAGACTCTGAGTTTTATTAGTGTTGAAAGCACCACCCTGTGGAGAAGAAATCTTAACAGTTGTAAAGATCTCATTTCTCAAACCACTGAAGTTGACAGTATCAACACCATGATCGAATACCGTAATTTCTAGATACTTAATTTCTGGATCTAGTGGATCTTCAACATAACGACCAGACTGGATGCTAGCAGCAATACCAGAAGAGAATCTTGCGGTATTAGTGTAGTTTGTATCCTGTGATTCACCCGTTAAAGGTCTTCTAAATGGATCATATCTTTCCTCTTCTTTGAGGGTATCATCTAGATCAAAGTCACGCTGAGTGAAACCAATGTATTCAGCAGGTTGCTGTGGGTTGATGAAACGTGCTCCATATACGTTACCAGATACAGGCTTGAGGAGTAGTTTCTGTGGTACTAACTTACGAGTATCGTCAGTTCTTGTCTTAATAACAAATCCGTTGATAGGATCTCTAGCGTTCTCAAGATACTTAGGAATGACATAACGTAGTTTATAAGTTCTCTCGTCCGCTTCACGAGTATCACTAATACGCTCATACCATGTATCAGTAGTGCTTTGCTTACCAGCAAAGTCACCTTGGTGAATTCTATAGAAGATCTCCTGCTGAACGATATCAGTGTCGCCAGATAGAGCACCAGTAATCTTATCCTTAACGTTAAGATACCACTTACCACCCTCAGCATCAGAGCTAGAGAATGTTGGATCGAAGCGCATTGGACTGAGCTTCTTGTTAGCAAATACTCTGAATGGTTTTCTGCTACCACCAATAGGAATATCAAATTGAATTGGATTGACACCACCTTCAGTGTAAGTGCTGACCTGCGCTCTTGCTTCTGCTTCAGTTTTGTGAACTGTGAAGATCTTAGAAGTCTGATACCTTACATAGAATTCCTTATAAGGATTGATTCTACCATAGTTAGGATCGTTGGAGTTAGTTACAGCAACATCAGGATCGTTAATAAACTGAGATGCAACTGCAGGTAATTCACTACCTTCTACTTCTCTAAAGAATACTTTCTGAATAGTAGTAGCAGAATTTGGTTTATCGAAGATATGTGCGATGTCAGACTCAATACCACCCAAAATAGTATCAGTTAGAGTACACTGATAGTTGTGTAGATCATATTTGTCATCGATGATGAACTGATAGAGATCGATCTCTACATCTGGATCAATAGATTCTGTCTCAGATGCATAGATGTAGATACCTGCTGCTGCATTCTCCTTAGACGATGCAAGCATCAACTTGGTTGCATCACTACCGTTGAAGTATGTTGTTCCAGAATAGTCAACAGGTTGTGTTGCTCTACCAGGAGCAATTACATAGTATACTTCATTAGTATCAAAACCATTTGGTAGTCTAATAAGACGCTTGTCAACATCTACATACTCGTTACGATCTGGATCAAAGCGAGGACGTGGTACAAGTCTAACAGGAGTTCCAGTCTCGAAGTTGTGTGCTTCAGGAGATCCAGTACCTGTCTTATCAATAGTAAATACAGTCGCTCTAGATGCTAGTAGTGAGGTATTGAAGGTTGCTTCCTGTCTAGGAATAGTGGGAACTTCATTACCATTAGCATCAGTGTAGGTTAGACCAGTGTTGATGATAGTAGTGATGTTCTGAATAAGAACTTCAATAGCATCTGCAACAGCAGCACACTCGCGTTGTGTAGGTGATGTAGTGGTGTCCTGAATAACATCAGGATTTTCTCCTTCTGGTCCAACAACTACAGTCTCAGGGAGAGTGTCAGCCCATGTAGGAGATTCAAACTTGAAGTGTAGATTAACAGTACCAGTTGCACCTACAGGAGTTGCATTCTGTGTCTTACCAAAATCTAGTCTAGATCCTCTTACACCCAGTTCAATAAACTGATCGTCAATAATATTCTTAACGAAAGTATTTTCTGGAATGTTGGTATAGGTAGGTACAGCAGTTGATTGTAGAAGACCGTTAACATATGGAGTAGGAGATGACTGATATTCAGTAACACTCATGCCAATGACAATACCTCTAGTGTCACCAACATTGACTCGTGCTGCTGTTGCTGGTGCAGAAGTAATTTCACAGTTATAAGCAACAAAGTCAAAATTACGCATTGCTGCAGTTGCCAACTGACCGACATAGTTCCATGCGTCGGTTGTTTCTACTGCTTCGCCATCGATGTAATCTAGTTGAGCTCCAACAAAGTATGCTTCACCTGCCTGAATGCTGTTGATGTTACCACCATAACGTAGGTCATTGACAACTGCATCAACGATATAAGAAACGTCTCTAAAGCACTTAGATGCCTCTGCATTGGTGATAAAGTCTCCGCTATTAACAGGAGGTAGATCATCAATTGAACCCTCTGCAATGGCATCCATGAAGATGTCAAAGAGAGTTTCAATAGTAGAACGAACGTTAGCACAATCCCACTCACCAGTGCTGAGATCAGGAAGATCTTGGATGTTACCAGCGTAGAGAGCATCACAAACAATACCAGTTAGAGTATCGATTGTCTGAAGAACGTCAGAACAATTGCCTAATCTATACTCTTTAGGTTGTGTGATTGCTGCGGCAGCAGGATATGAATGACGCTGCTTATAACCATCACGAGCACAAGTAAAGGTCAGAGCATTAGGTTGTACTCTAATACTTGTTCCAGTGCTAATGCTATGCGCTCCAATTGTTACTACAACATCACCTGTTTCAGGATTATATGTAGCATTAGTTGGTGTATATGTTGTGTTGACAGATGCAGGTGCTTGAACTTCAACAGTCTTAGGAGTTACAGCAGTGATAATCATCTGCTGACCTGAGTTAGAATCAGATGTTCTAGGATAGGTATGCTCGGTAGCATAGTTATCCATAGCACATCTAAAGGTAAAGCTGTTATCAACAAACCTTACAGTGTTTGATGTAGTTAGACCATGTGGAGCACCAAAGTATAGTGTTACCTTACCAGTAGATGTGTTATAAACAGCATTGCCTGGGGTGTATGTTACACCGTTATTATCTACAACAGCATCATTAGCAACACTAACAAAGCGATGATCGTAATTGCCACCAACAACAATACTATCTGCAAGTGCAGTAACAAAACTATGTTCGTAAACTAGATTGCTAGATGCACCAACGTTGAAAGTAATGGTGTTTGCAGTTGTTGCAGTGATACTAGTTGCAGTCTCATATGTTGGATCTGGAGTTGCTCCTGGGAAGGATGCCTCAGCAGTTACAGTACCAACACCAGTGCTGGTTGTACCGATTGCATCATCAAGGATACCAAACAGGTTGTAGATAGCAATAGCAACAGACTGACACTTAGGTAGGAGACTTGTCTCGCCATTGCTGATGTCAGAGTCCCAATCAGTTACGATAGTATAATCGATAAACTGCTCTTGTGCTGGGGTTGGAGACCAGTTAGTAGGAGTTACAACCTCGTTACGCATTACTGCAATAGCAAGATCTCTTACTTCTTGGAATACTTTCTTCGCTTCATCACGCTCAGCATCAATGAATGTCTCAACTTTCCATGCAGTTCCATCCCACGCCCATCTGATTCCATCTTCAGTATAGAATCCAGAAGTAGGACCAGTTTGTGTATTACCAACAACTGGTGATGTTGGGAAATCTAAGCGGAAGTCTGCTGGATAGAACTCATTAGAGATATAGATGTTAGCAGCTCTTAGAGTCTTGATGTTTCCACCAAACTTAACGTCCCACATTACTTGTTCTAGGACGCTATACACATCATCCAGACAATCCTGCTTAGTGTTACCCTCAGAAGGAGTGTACTGGTTGTATGTAACAAGCATACGCTGATATGCTTCTTCTGCAATGAATTCCTTGTTAGCAAGTACAAGGTTATATGCATCAGCGTGAATGTCTGAGAAGACAGCAGGATCACCCTTCTGGTCTAGAGTTAGAGCAGGAAGACCAGCAATTTCTCTGACATAGTATTGATTGTTGACTGCACGGTTCATCAAATCAGCAGCACGTTTGAATGCTGTGATAGAAGGACCGACTTCGAAGTCAACACCATTTGCTAGCAAAGTGTTTGCATTTGCAAAGTATTCTTTAGTTGCAGCGATGGTATACTCGTTACCACCGAACCAGAGATCCTGTGCGATAGCATCAACAACATGACCGATGTCTCTACGGCACTTAGCGTTACCAGTAGTTCCAAACTCAGTGTTGTATAGTCCAGTGTTGACTACAGGAAGATCATTTAGGTTCTGATCGTTGATTGCATCTACAACGTAGCTTACTAGGTTATCAATGTAAGAAACAACATCTTGACATGCATTAGGAGAAGTTACAGGAACGTCATTACCAGAACCAACTTCATAGTTAGGAGCACCAGGAGTTACACCGAGATCCTTATAATATAGTTCATTGCGAATTGCCTTCGCCATGTACTCTTCTGCTTCTTGGAAAGCAAGAATTGCTTCATCTTTCTCAGGAGTTACAATGCCATTAGTAATAGGTACGCCTGATCCATCGAAGTATTGTTCGATGAACTTAACTGTGTGACTGTTACCTTTGTGGAACATGTCAACAGAGATAGCATCGATAAAGTAACCGATGTCACGAGCACACTTGGCAGCGCCTGCAGGATATGATCCTTTGTTGAGAGGTGTGGGTCCAATGTTCTCCCAGTCTACCTCATCATCTGGACCACGTAGAAGAGAACTTAGATTGTTGTTGCCGAAGATTCCATCAACAATACTCCAAAGGTTATCAATAGTAGACTGAACGTCGCTGCAAAGATACTCATTAAGGTGATTGTCAGTATTAGCACCAAAAGTAATGCAGTTGTTTATTGCACTAACAAAACTATGTGGGTATACATCAGCAGGATCGCTAGCACCTACGTTTACTGTGATCGTGTCAGCAGTAACAGCATCAACACGAATATACTTACCAGCAGCAGGGTCAGTAGCACGAGGATAAGCAGTTACTTGAGTGTTGCCATCCTTGGTGCAGGTGAATGATAGTCCACCAGTTGCAATCTGAATATGATCGCCAACCTTTAGATCGTGGTTAGCAATAGTAAGTACAGAATTGCCAGTAGCTCCATCATAAGTTGCATTATGTGGTGTGAAAGATCTTACAATCTGACCGTAATCAGAACCAGGAGCATTGTCAGGGGTTACCTGTAGATTCTTAAAGTACAGTTGATTGGAAACTGCCTTCATCATCATATCTCTTGCCTTCTGGAAGATGGCACGACTCTCTAGTAGTTCACCATTCAAACCAGCGGTGATCTGAGTGTTCTCATCTTGGAAGTATTCTGCAGCAAATCTATAAGAATACTCATTACCAGACATAAACATGTCTAGTGAAATTGCTTCGATGAAATAGTTAATATCTCTTAGACACTTATTCTCACCAGCACCAGAATTAGCATTGTCTAGAGGGAAGTTTGCTAGTTCACCTAGACCAAACTCTAGAATCTGAGTAACAGTAAAAGTTAAAGTATCGATAGCAGACTGTACGTTAGCACAGGATGCTGGGTTATTATTGTTACCTAGGTTGCTACCAGGAGATCCAACACCACCAGGGTTCTGACCTGGGGTTGGGTCGCCAGTTACACTATTGTCTTCATATACAGCACCAGGAAGATTGTTGGTGATAGCAAGCTTCATGGTGTCTCTTGCTCTGTTAAATGCTACCTTAGCAGCAGCAATCTCACCAGGATCGTTGATACCATCAGCAATGTACTGACCTGTGCCCTCATCAAAATACTCAGCACCAAATAGTCTGGAATACTTGTTAAATCCTCTGAATAGGTCAAGAGAAACAGCATCGATGAAGTGACCGATGTCACGCTTACACTTAAACTCAGTAGAATTAGATGCTGGTGTAGGAGACTGCTGCATGATATTCCATGCATCATCAATGATGACCTGTCTGTTGTTCTGAATCAAGCGATATGCATCAGCAAATCTAGACTGAGAATCAGTCTGAGTATCACCAGGGAAGTAGAAGTCTGGGTTCTGAATTGCAACTTGTGCTAGAGCACGATCAGCAATCTCTTCCTTGTTCTTAACGATTAGACGGTATGCATCTGCAAGTCTAGATCTGGAATTTGTTTGAGCGTCACCAGGGAAGTAGAAATCTGTACGCTCTGCAGCAATCTTAGCGAGTGCTCTATCAGTAATCTCTTTATTGTTACGACGAATAAGTCTGAATGCATCAGCATAACGTGACTCAGCAGTCTCGTTTAGTTCACCAGGAATATAGAAGTCTGGATGATAAACAGAAATTTCTGCTAGTGCTGCGTCAAGGATAAACTGACGGTTAGCAACAATACGGTTGCGAGCATCCTTATAACGACCAGCAGGATCTTCTTTATTGCTGCTATCAACGGTAACATTCTTACTATCAAAGATCTGATTACCATCAGCATCTAGTGATTGAGAAGAACCATTGCTTCCTGGGTTAATACCATATGGAGCCAGAATGCTGTTAGGATCAGTATCCCAGATATCTGCTTTAACATCTAACAGGTTAGCAATTGCTTTCTTACATAGATCTCTTGCTCTTCTGTATGCAAACAGTGCTGCTTCTTCTTCTCCTACTAAACCATTCTCTAGTGGAACCTGTTGTCCGAAGGTAGGTGAGTTTGGATCTTCATCTAGAATAAAGTAGAACTTAGTAGCATCAATGATGTTTCTGTTACCACCATCTCTAAGGTCTTCTGCGATAGCATCAACAATGAAACCAATGTCACGCTTGCACTTAGCTCCGTTAGTATTGCCACCGTTTCCATCATAGTTAGGATATGCAATCAGCATCGATGCATATGCTTCCTCAACAATCTGGGAACGATTGTCAAGAATCAGGTTACGTGCGTCGAAGTAACGGTTAGCAGCAGGATTTAGACCAGGGTTAACATAAGGAATGTTCTGGAGTCTAGGATATTTCTCAAAGATATAACCAAAGACTTCCTCCTGGATCATGCGACGGTTGCTTTCGATTAGGTTAGCAGCGTCGATGTTGGTAGAGTTAAGATTAAACTCTTGATCTCCAGATGGATTGAGTACAGATCCCTTAGCAATATACTTAACAAAACCAGTTGGTTCTAGTGTTGCTTGATACTCACTGATGTTATTAAGACTATCAAGTTTGACATATAGTTTATCTTCTGTCTTACCACCAATTCTATAACCACCAATGGTAGCAGCAGGACGATTGAGTGGATTGTCTAGATCAGTACCACCAAGGTACAATCTAGTGCGGTTTTCCTGTCCGTTAAGTTGCTCTCTGCTACCCTGAACGTCAATGGTGTAGTAAAGGACTTTCTCGGTATTTGTCTCACTTGCTTTAACCTGCTGAGGAGGAATGATGTCAGTGATATAACCTGCCTTATCTTGGTTAAAGGAGAATCCTTTAAAACCAATAGCATGAAGTGATGTATTACCGAAGTTAGAGTTAGAGTTGGTGATCGACATGTCACCACCTGACTCCATCAGGAAGTGATCTGCGAAACCAACAGCGAAGATCGAAACGTTCTGGATGAATGCATCTTCCGAAGCACGAACGTGGAAGTTTCTCCAGTCATCCTTCCAGTAGGAATCACCCTTCGCGTGATAA